>Ga0207828_100223_pt1 | contig 37605 bp, 31 predicted proteins | sample TtaePargueraPR_11_FD_187276 | JGI IMG/M metagenome (GOLD analysis project Ga0207828, IMG submission 187276) | Aerobic enrichment media microbial communities from Bioluminiscent Bay, La Parguera, Puerto Rico - Tt and P2 (3) (SPAdes) | ecosystem: Environmental > Aquatic > Marine > Unclassified ...
CCCGCCTCTCCCAGAACCAGGGGGAACTGACAGGCCGCCTGCAAAGCCTTGCCGAAAGCCAGCGCGCCACCCAGGAAAGCCTCACCCGCGCCCTGAACGAGCGGCTTGACCAGGTCAGCCAGCGCATGGGCCAGAGCCTTTCGGAATCGAGCGAAAAGACACAGGCCAGCCTCACCCAGCTTCAGGAGCGCCTGGCCCTCATCGACCAGGCTCAGAAGAACCTGAACGAGCTGTCCACCCAGGTCGTCGGCCTGCAGGACATTCTGGCGAACAAGCAGGCCCGCGGCGCCTTCGGGGAAATCCAGCTCAACGATATCGTCGTCAACGCCCTGCCCCCCAACGCCTATGCCTTTCAGGCCACGCTGAAAACGGGCGCGCGGGCCGACTGCCTGGTCCACTTGCCCAACCCGCCCGGCTCCATCGTCATCGACGCGAAATTCCCGCTGGACGGCTACCGCGCCCTCAGAAACGCGGGCGATGCGAACGCGCAGAAACAGGCCGCCAGCCAGTTCAAGCGCGACGTGCAGAAGCATGTAAAGGACATCGCGGAGAAATACATCCTGCCCGGCGAAACCGCCGACAGCGCGCTGATGTTCCTGCCCTCCGAGGCAGTCTATGCAGAGCTGCACGCCAATTTCGCCGATGTGGTGGATCACAGCTTCCGTCAGAAGGTCTGGATCGTTTCACCGACAACACTGATGGCAACCCTCAACACGGTGCGCGCCGTCCTCAAGGATGCGGAAATGCGCGAGCACGCGCACATCATCCAGCGCGAAGTCGGCAAGATGCTGAAAGACGTCGAACGCCTGGACACACGCGTCGACAGCCTCAAGAAACATTTTTCGCAAGCCGAGAAAGACATCAAGGGCATCGAAACCTCGACACAGAAGATCACCCGCAAGGGCGAACAGATTGCCGAGGTGGAACTGGAAGAAACGAAAGGCGCATCATTGGAAGATGCGCGCCCGGCCCGCAGCGCCGAACGGCAGAGCGGGTTTCTCTTGGGCGAATAGGTTTCAACACATCAAGCGGGGGGCATGATGGAAACGGCAACAAGCATCGTAAGCTACGTAAACGGCATCGTCTGGGGACCGCCCATGCTGGTCCTTCTGGCGGCCACGGGCCTCTTTCTCACCTTCGGCCTGCGCTTCATGACCATCGCGAAGATTCCCTATGGCTTCGGTCTTCTGAAAGAAAAGCCTGAAGGCTCAGGCGACATCTCCCCCTTCCAGGCGCTGATGACGGCGCTTTCAGCCACCGTGGGCATCGGCAACATTGCCGGCGTCGCCACGGCCATCTTCCTTGGCGGCCCCGGCGCGCTTTTCTACATGTGGCTTATTGCCCTTGTCGGCATGGCCACAAAATATTCCGAAGCCGTCTGCGCCGTGCATTTCCGCGAAGTGGATGAGAACGGCCGCCATGTGGGCGGGCCGATGTATTATCTCAAGAACGGCGTCGGCAAGAAATTTCCCCTGCTCGGCGCCATCCTCGCCCCGCTCTTTGCCATCTTCGCCGCCGCCGCCGGTTTCGGCATCGGCAACGGCACACAGGCAAACTCCGTTGCGGCAGCCATGGAAGCAAGCTTTTCCATTCCGCCCATGGTCACGGGCATCGTGATCGCGGTCGTTGTGGGCTTCGTCATCATTGGCGGCATCAAGCGAATCGGCGATGTGGCAGGCGCGCTCGTGCCCTTCATGATCGTGCTTTATGTGGCCTCCTGCCTGACGATCCTCTTCATCAATGCGGATGCGCTGCCCGCGGCCTTCGGCCTCATCTTCACCCATGCCTTCGAACCGGCCGCGGCAGCGGGCGGCTTCACGGGCGCAGGGGTGGCCGCGGCCATTCAGTTCGGTGTGGCGCGCGGCATCTTTTCGAATGAAGCGGGCCTCGGCTCGGCAGCCATTGCCCATGCGGCCGCAAGATCGAATGATCCGATCAAGCAAGGCAACATCGCCATGCTCGGCACCTTCATCGACACCATCATCGTCTGCTCCATGACAGGCCTCGTCATTCTGACGACCGGCGCCTGGATGAGCGGCCTCACCGGCGCGGAGCTGACAGGCGCGGCTTTCGCCGAAGTGCTGCCTCAGGGCGACAAGATCGTCGCCGTTGCCGTCGCCATCTTCGCCTTCACCACCATCATTGGCTGGTCCTATTACGGTGAACGCAGCGTCGAATATCTCTTCGGCGTGCGCGCCATCGCGCCCTACCGCGTGCTCTGGGTGCTCGCCATTCCGGTCGGTGCCACCATCGACCTCGGCTTCATCTGGCTCTTGGCCGACACGCTGAACGCGATGATGGCCATTCCGAACCTGATCGGCCTCCTGATCCTTGGACCCATGGTCTTCCGCATGACGAAGGAGTATTGGGCCGCGAAGAAGAACGGATAAGAACGGGAGGGGGCGTCACGCCCCCTCACACCGGCCGCTTCGCCCGCATGGCCGCCGAGAGCGTCCCATCATCGAGATAATCAAGCTCGCCGCCCACCGGTACGCCATGCGCCAGCCGGAAGACGGAAACACCGGAGCCTTCAAGCTGCTCGACGATGTAATGCGCCGTTGCCTGGCCATCCACTGTCGCATTCATGGCGAGAATGACTTCCGTGACCCGCGCCTCCCGCGCCCGCTCGATCAGCTTGCCGATGGAAAGCTCGTCCGGGCCGATACCATCCAGCGCAGAAAGCGTGCCGCCCAGCACGTGATAATAGCCCTTATGCGCGCCCGACCGCTCCAACGCCCAGAGGTCGCCCACCTCCTCGATCACGCAGATCGTGGACGGGTCACGCCGCTCATCGGCACAGACCGAGCAGGGATCGCGCGTATCCACATTCCCGCACACCGAGCAGACCGCCGCCTTCTCCGCCGCATCCGCAATGGCACGGGCGAGAGGGACGAGCAGCGCTTCCTTTTTCTTGATGAGATGCAGCACCGCGCGCCGGGCCGAACGCGGGCCGAGCCCGGGCAGCTTGGCAAGCAGATCGATCAGCCGCTCGATCTCGGGTCCGGTGAGCGAGGCCATACGCCTATCCGAGATTGAGGCCGGGCGGCAGCGGCAGCCCGCCCGTGAGCGACTTCATCTTTTCCGCCACAACCGTTTCCGCTTTCGTCTTCGCATCATTATGCGCAGCGGTGAGGAGGTCTTCGAGAATCTCCGCCTCATCCGGATTGAAAAGCGAAGGATCGATCTTCACACCTGTCATGGCGCCCTTACCCGTGAGCGTAACGCGCACAAGCCCGCCGCCGGACGTGCCTTCGATCTCCAGTTTCTCAAGCTCTTCCTGCGCCGCCGCCATCTTCGATTGAAGTTCGCGGGCCTGCTTCATCATGTCCGTGAGGTTTTTCACTCGTACATATCCTCATCATCGAAGAAAGCGTTGAGGTGGTCTTCCCCCGCCGCTTCGCTCATGTCCTGAATTTCCTGCGCAGCCTCCTGGCGGGGGTCGCGCACATCAACGATTGTCGCACCGGGAAAGGTTTCAAGCGCCGCCTTCACCAGTGGATGCTGCGCCGCTTCCGCCTTCAGCCGCTCAGCCTCCGTCTGCTCCTGCTCCTGGATTGTGGGCGCCGCCGCGCCTTCATTCGAAACGGAAATGAGCCAGCGCGTGCCCGTCCAGTAACGCAGCCGCTCGGAGAGCACCTGCATGGTCTCTTTCGCGTTCTCCGACGCGCCGATCTCGATGCGCCCCGGCTCGAAGCTCACAAGCCGCACACCCGTTTTCAGAATGTGGGTGAGCTGGATGTCGCGTTTTTCTTCCGCCAGCGCCACCACATCCTCGAACTGGCGAAGCTGAATGGCAGGCTCGGCCGCGCCCGCAAAAGCCTGCGGCGCATTTTGCGGCATGGCACCGCCGCCATTGCCTGCCCGCGCAATCGCCTGGGTTCCGCCGCCCGAAGGCGCAGCGCCCTGAGCGCCGCCCCGCGCGGGCGCACCGCCATTATTCTTGAGCTGCAGCACAAGGTCCTCGGGCGAAGGCATGTCGGCGGCATGGGCCAGCCGCACAATCACCATTTCCGCCGCCGCGATGGGCTTGGCCGACTGGGTCACTTCCGTAATGCCCTTCAAAAGCATCTGCCAAACACGGGAAAGCACACGGATGGGGAGCTTCGCCGCCATCTCCTTGCCGCGCTCGCGTTCCGCTTCCGTCGCCGCCAGATCTTCGCTCGCGCCTTCCACCAGTTTCAGCCGTGTGAGCCAGTGCGTCAGCTCGGCAAGATCGGAGAGAATGACGCCCGGGTCCGCGCCCGCATCATATTGCGCGCGCACTTCACCCAGCGCGCCTGGCGCATCGCCCTTCATGATGAGATCGTACAGATCGAAAATCCGGCCCCGGTCCGCAAGGCCCAGCATGTCGCGGATATCGGCCTCTTTAATCGTTCCGCTCCCGTGGGCAATCGCCTGATCGAGCAGGGACAGCGCATCGCGCGCCGAGCCTTCCGCCGCCCGTGCCAGCATGGAAAGCGCCGGGCCTTCGATGGCGACCTCTTCCTTTTCGCAGACCCGCGTCAGAAGCCGTTCCAGCTCGTCGGAGGAAAGCCTCCGCAGATCGAAGCGCTGGCAGCGGGAAAGCACCGTCACCGGCACTTTGCGGATTTCCGTCGTCGCGAAAATGAACTTCACATGCTCCGGCGGTTCTTCCAGCGTTTTCAGAAGGCCGTTGAACGCGGCCTTCGAGAGCATGTGCACTTCGTCGATGATATAGACCTTGTAGCGCGCGGAAACCGGCAGATAGCGCACGCTCTCGATGATCTCGCGAATATCGTCGATGCCCGTGCGCGAAGCCGCGTCCATTTCCAGAATATCCGGATGGCGCGATTCCATGATCGACTGGCAGTGAATGCCGGGCTCTTTCAGATCGATGGTCGGCCCGCCCTGCCCGTCTTCGGTCATGTAGTTGAGCGCACGCGCCAGAATGCGCGCCGTCGTCGTCTTGCCCACCCCGCGCACGCCAGTCAGCATGAAGGCATGGGCAATGCGGCCCGTCTCGAATGCATTCGAGAGGGTGCGCACCATGGCTTCCTGGCCGATCATGTCATCGAAAGTTGCGGGCCGGTATTTACGCGCCAGCACCCGGTATTCGGACGCCTTGGCGGGCGCTTCGCCGCTTCCCCCGCCCAGATCGAAGCCGGGCTCGGTCGCCGGGTCGGGCGCCCACTGCTCTTCTGCTTCGTTGCGGGGTTCATCCATGTTCATAAGTCCGTTCAGGGGTCCGCTCAGGTCTCACCAGCTTGCCGCACAGTGTAGAGCGCGGGCGATGCCTCTGCATCCCCGGCGGTGATTTTTCTGTGGATGGATGGGAATGAGAGAGAAATGAGGTGGGAGACTGGACAAACGACCCGAGCGAAACTCGTTACGGCTGCTTCCTTCCGGATCTGACCGGGTTGGCGAGGAACTCGTCCGCCGCCAGCCTCCCGGGCGGCTTATATCATGAGGGGGAGGGCAAAAGGCAAGCCCTGCCCGCCCACTGCGGATGATTCGGAGCGAATCCGCATTTTCCCGGCCAGCCAACCGCAAGATTGCGCCCTTTGGCGGCTTGTGCCACCCTCCGCGCGCAAAAACGAGAACAGGCGCCGAACAGGGCGGCAACAAGCGAGCGGACGAGGAAATCGATGCCCCTTTCCCCCAATCCCAACATCTTCGCCAACAGCCCCATCGACCGCGCAGGCCATCTGCGCAGCAATCCGGACTGGCTGGCGGAAAAGCGGAACGATCCCTCGAGCCTTTTCGTGCCGCTCTGGAACCTCGACCCGCTCGTCCTGCCCGAACAGGCCCCGAGCGAGGGCAAGGATGTGGGCTGGGTCCCGCGCGCCGCGGTTGAGCCGCTCGCCGCCCCCGGCGCCATCGAAGTCTTTCTCGGCATCAACAAGCGCGGCAAGGCGCTCTTCGCCATCGACATCTCCGCCGCCAAGAACCCGGAAGCAGAAGGCCCGCTGAAAGGCTTCGGCGCTTTCGAGGAAATCCGCGGCCTCGCCATGAAGGGCGAGATCACGCCGACGGAGCTTGCCATTCTCGCCCAGGCAAAAGGCATGATCGACTGGCACAAGCGCCACGGCTTCTGCTCCAATTGCGGCGCGAAGACCGAACTTGCCGAAGCCGGTTATAAGCGCGCCTGCGGCGCCTGCAATGCCGAGCACTTTCCGCGCACCGATCCCGTGGTCATCATGATCGCCACCCATGGCGACAAGGCATTCCTCGGCCGCCAGAAAATCTTCCCGAAGGGCATGTATTCCGCCCTTGCCGGCTTCATGGAACCGGGCGAATCCATCGAGGAAGCCGTTGCCCGCGAGCTTGATGAAGAAGCCAAGATCGCCGTCAAATCCGTGCGCTACCACTCGACCCAGCCCTGGCCCTTCCCCTCATCGCTGATGATCGGCTGCGTCGCCGAGGCGGAATCGGAAGATTTCGAGATCGATGGGGTGGAGCTTTCCAGCGGCAAATGGTTCACCCGCGAGGAACTGGCCGCCGCCGTGGACGCGCGCGCGCCGGGCTTCTTCATCCCCCCGCCCTTCGCCATCGCGCATCATCTCGTAAAGGCGTTTGTGGCAGGCGAGTAAGCCCTCAATCCGCGGTCTTCGCTTCAAGCGTCGCGCGGAAGGGCGAGGCGGGGTAAACACCGAGAATGCGCAGCTCCGAACAGAAAAATTCCAGCTCTTCCAGCGCCAGGCGCACATGGCGCGAGGCGGGGTGGCCTTCCACATCCGCATAGAACTGCGTTGCGGTGAAAGCCCCTTCCACCTGATAGCTTTCGAGCTTCGTCATGTTGACGCCATTGGTCGCGAACCCGCCCATCGCCTTGTAAAGCGCGGCAGGCACGTTGCGCACCCGGAAGATGAAAGAGGTAATGACCGGCTCTTCCTCCGGCTCCGCATCATCCGGCTCCATCGCCATGATGAGAAAGCGCGTCGTGTTGTGCTCCGCATCCTCGATATCGGCTTTGAGAATATCGAGCCCATAGACATCCGCCGCGAGAGACGAGGCAATCGCCCCGCGCGTCTTGTCCCCAAGCTCCGCAATCTGCCGGGCCGAGCCTGCCGTGTCCGCGCCCACCACGGCCTTGAGACCCAGCTCGCGGATCACCTTCCGGCACTGGCCAAGCGCCATCACATGGCTCTGCACACTCTTGAGATCACCCAGATTTGCGCCCTTGAGCCCCAGAAGCTGGTGGCGGATACGCAGAAAATGCTCGCCGACGATATAGCTGCGCGAGTCGGGCAGCAGATGGTGAATATCCGCCACACGCCCCGCCACCGAGTTTTCAACCGGCATCATCGCCAGCCGCGCGCGCCCTTCGGCCAGCGCCGCAAACGTGTCCTCGAACGTGTCGCAGGGCAGCGCCGTCATGTCCGGGTAAGCTTCGCGGCAGGCAATATGCGAGTTCGCGCCCAGTTCGCCCTGAAAGGCGATGGTGTTCTCCGGTGTGTCGGCAGCAGTCATGAAATCCCCTTTACGTGCGGGCAGCCAATATAGCACGGGCCTTTTCAAGATGCTCGGCCGTGTCCACGCCAAGCGGCACCGTCTCCACCAGCGCCGCATCGATCCGCATGCCGTTTTCCAGCGCGCGGAGCTGTTCCAGCTTCTCCCGCTTTTCCAGCGGCGAAGGCGGCAGCGCAACGAAACGCTTCAAGGCCTCCCGGCGGAACCCGTAAAGCCCGATATGATGGTAAAGTGGCCCATCCCCGTATGGCGCCCGCGCACGCGTGAAATAAAGCGCAGGCCCCCGCTTTGCCCCCTCGGTGAAAGAGACAACGGCCTTCACCACATCAGGGCTCGTCTTTTCTTCTTCATCGGTGATCCGGGCAACCAGGGTCGAAAGATCCGCCTCTCCCTCTGCTAGCACCCCTGCAGCAACCTGAATAAGCGCTGGATCAAGCGTCGGCAGATCCCCCTGCACATTCAAAATGATGCCATGCTCGCCCTCAGGGTCCACGCGCTCCAGCGCCTGCCACACCCGGTCGGAGCCTGACGGCAGGTCCGGGTCCGTTAGCACCGCCTCGCCGCCTGCTTCCCTTACGGCGTCGGCAATCTCCTCTTCCGCGGCGGCCACCACCACCCGGCCGATCTTCGCCTCCATGGCCCGGCGCCAGACCTGAACGATCATGGGCGCGCCCGCAATATCGGCAAGCGGCTTACGCGGCAACCTCGTCGAGGCCAGCCGGGCCGGAATCACGATGATCGGGTTCGGGGAGGAAGGCTCTGCCATAAGCGGTCTCTTCGTCGGTCTTGTCTGCGGCTAGGGCGGGTCAGGCCCGGTAAAGGACTGCGGCGGATCGCCGCAAAAGGCGAATCCGGCCCCTCAGGCCCACTATCCCGTTGTTTTTCCTTGTCTCGCGGCTCTTATACGGCTTGCGGCGCGCGGGGGGAAGCGGCTAATCTCCGCGCCAACTGGGCGGGGGCTGCCAGAGGCGGCTCCTTGCTTGTGCACCAAATTTACGTTTCACCGGGCCGGCCCCTTCCGCCGGAGCTGCCCGGAGAAGAAACGGGCGGAGGCTCGGGGTTAATGGACAGTTTTGAACTCAATAAAATTGCCGGCGCAGTGCTCTTTGCCGTGCTGGTCGTCTTCGGCGTCAAGGAACTTGGCTCCGCAATCTACCACACGGAAGAAGCCGACCCGCAGGCCTATGCCATCGACGTGCCGGAAGAAGGCGCGCCCGCTGCCACCGAAGAGCCGGAAGAACAGGGCCCCTCGCTGGCCGAACTGCTGGCCGACGCCGACCCGGCGAGCGGCGAGAAGATCGCCAAGCGCTGCGCGGCCTGCCACACCTTCGAAGAAGGCGGCCCGAACCGTATCGGCCCGAACCTTCACGGTATCGTCGGCAACGCTGTCGCCTCGCATGAAGGTTTCAGCTATTCGGACGCGCTGAAAGGCATTGGCGGGGAATGGACCTTCGAAAAGCTCAATCACTTTGTCGAAAAGCCGTCCGGTTTTGCGCCGGGCACCAACATGGCCTTCGCCGGCCTGCGCAAGGGCTCGGACCGCGCCGACCTTCTGGCTTATCTGAACTCGCTGGGCTCCAACCAGCCCTACCCGGAAGTCGAGGCCGCCCCGGCTGAGGAAGCTGCGCCCGCCGCGGAAGAAGCCCCGGCTGAAGAGGAAGCACCTGCCGAAGAGGATGCAGAGCAGGCTGGTTAAAGCGAGGCGCGAAAAAGTGGTCACCGGTTTTTCGCATAAAGCCGAGCGCAAACACGCTTCAAGCCGGATGACGAAAATTTAAGAAACGTCTGATGAAAGACGGTGCGCCCGGAAGCCAAGCGGTTTCCGGGCGTTTTCTTTTGGCCGTGACGCCGGTTGGACTTGCAAGCGCCTCGCAAACACCCACAATGGCACCAAAATGGCCACATTCTCATGGTGCCGTTTGTTCAGGCCGCAAGACCTTTTTGCGGTTGTGGCCTTTCACACACGGCATGACGGAGGAGCTTTTGAGTTTTCGCAAGACAGTAACGGCCCTGACCGGCGCAAGCCTTATGGCCCTGGCTCTTCACTCCCCGCTCCAGGCCGCAGATGTCACCGGTGCTCACGCGCTCTCCCTCTTTGGTACCGTCAAATACGAAAAAGGCTTCCCGCATTTCGACTATGTGAATGCGGATGCGCCGAAAGGCGGCAAGCTGCGCTATGCGGCCATCGGCACCTTCGACACGCTCAATCCCTTTGTCGTGAAAGGCCGGCCGGCAGCGGGGGTCACTTTCATCTACGATACCCTCATGACCACCGCGATGGACGAGGCCTCCACCGAATACGGGCTTCTGGCCGAAAGCGTGTCCCACCCGGAGGATTTTTCGTCCGTCACCTTCAAGCTGCGCGAGGAAGCGCGCTTTCATGACGGCGAGCCGGTCAAACCGGAAGACGTAATCTGGTCCCTCGAAACGCTGAAGAAATACAATCCCTTCTTCACCTCCTATTACAAGGATGTGGAGAAGGCGGAAAAGACCGGCCCTCATGAAGTGACCTTCACTTTCTCCCAGACCGGCAACCGCGAGCTGCCCCTCATCATGGGCCAGCTCTATGTGATGCCGAAGCATTATTGGGAGGGACGGGAGTTTAACACGACAACCCTCGAAGCCCCGCTCGGCTCCGGCCCTTACAAGATCGGAAACGTCAAACCCGGCCAGTCCATCACCTATGAACGCGTGGCGGAGTATTGGGGCAAGGACGTCAATGTGAATGTCGGCGCCAATAATTTCAGCGCGGTGGAGTTCATCTATTTCGGCGACCCGACCGTGGCACTTGAAGCCTTCAAGGCTGGCAATGTCGATGTGCGCATCGAAAACAGCGCGCGCAACTGGGCAACTGCCTATGACATTCCCGCCGTGAAGCAGGGTAAAATCGTGCTGGATGAGATTGCCACGGAAAACAGCTCCGGCATGCAGGCTTTCGTCTTCAACCTGCGCCGTGAAAAGTTTCAGGACCCGCGTGTGCGCGAAGCGCTGAACTACGCTTTCGACTTCAAATGGATGAACCGCACGCTTTTCTACGATCAATATACGCGCACGGACAGCTTCTTCGACAATTCTGAGCTTGCTTCGAGCGGCCTACCGGAAGGACGCGAGCTTGAACTGCTCGAACCCTTCCGCGACCAATTGCCCGAAGAAGTGTTCACACAAGCCTACAAGAATCCGGAAAGTGACGGCAGCGGCACGGACCGGCAGAACCTGCGTAAAGCGCTGGAACTCTTCAAAGCCGCAGGTTGGGAAGTGCAGGACGGCAAACTGGTGAACGCCGAAACCGGTCAGCCATTCGAGATCGAATTTCTGCTGGTCGATCCGGCTTTCGAGCGCGTGATGCAGGCCTATTTGCGCACGCTTGAGCGCCTCGGCATCACCGGCACGATCCGCCCCGTCGATACCCCGCAATATCAGAACCGCGTTGACAATTACGAGTTCGACGCCATCACAGCCTCCTTCCCGCAATCACTTTCGCCCGGCAATGAGCAGCGCGACTTCTGGGGCTGCGCCTCCGGCCAGAACCCCGGCGGACGCAATCTCATGGGCATTTGCAACCCTGTCGTCGAAGCGCTGATCGAAAAGGTCATTTACGCCGAAGACCGGGAAGAGCTGGTCGCAGCCACCCGCGCGCTCGACCGTGTGCTGCTCTGGAACCGTTATGTGGTGCCCCAATGGCATGCAGCGGCAGACCGCTATGCCCGCTGGTCCTACATCAAGCATCCCGAACCCACGCCTGCTTATGCAAGCGGCTTCCCCACCATCTGGTGGGATGCAAGGGCCGGCAAGGAATGATGAAACGTCTTTTTGCAACGGGTGCCGTTCTTGCCGCGTTTGCCCTTTCAAGCGCGGCAAACGCATCCGAACGCATGCACGGGCTTTCCATTTTCGGCGACCTGAAATACCCGCCGGGCTTTTCACATTTCGACTATGTGAACCCTGACGCGCCGAAAGGCGGCGAGCTATCGCAAGTCGGCCCGAACGTGCTGTTCAACCAGGGCTTTCTCACCTTCGACTCGCTCAACAGCTTCATCCTGCGCGGCACCGCCGCCCAGGGCATGGAATTGACCTTCGATTCGCTGATGGTCCGCGCCGCCGATGAGCCGGATGCGCTTTACGGCCTGATCGCCAAAAGCGTGTCCCGCACCGAAGACGGCAACAGCATCGCCTTTCATCTGCGCAAAGAAGCCCGCTTTCATGACGGCACACCGCTCACCGCGGAAGATGCCGCTTTCTCCCTCCGCCTCTTGATGGAAAAGGGCCACCCCCTCATTTCCCAGAACATGCGCGAGGTGAAGGAGATCGCGGCGCCCGACCCGCATACCCTCATCATCGTCTTTACCGGCGAGCAGACCCGGGACCTGCCGCTTTTCATCGCGCAGCTCCCCATCTTCTCCAAGGCTTATTACACAGCCCATGAATTCGACCAGACGACGCTGGAGCCACCCCTCGGTTCCGGCCCCTACAAGGTCAAGACCGTGCGCCCCGGCCGCTCCATCACCTATGAGCGCGTGAAGAACTATTGGGCAAGGAACCTCAATGTGAATGTGGGCCGATGGAACTTTGGCGAAATCCGCTTCGAATATTTCCGCGACCGCACCGCCCAGTTCGAAGCCTTCAAGGCGGGCGCCTATCTGCTGCGCGAAGAGTTCACCGCCAAATACTGGGCAACGGAATATAACTTCCCCGCCATGGAAGATGGCCGCGTGAAACGCGTCACCCTGCGCGACGACACGCCCTCCGGCGCGCAAGGCTGGTTCATCAATCTGCGCCGCGAAAAATTCGCCGACCCGCGCCTGCGCGAGGCGCTTTCCTATGCCTTCGATTTCGAATGGATGAATCGCAACCAGTTCTACGGGCTCTATGACCGCACGGAAAGCTTCTTCGAAAAATCACCGATGAAAGCCGAAGGTCTGCCCAGCGCTGCCGAACTCACCCTGCTCGAACCTTTCAGGGAAAGTCTGCCGCCGGAAGTCTTCGGCCCGCCCGTCACCCCGCCCGTTTCCGACGGTTCGGGCCGGGACCGCGCCATGCTGCGCCGCGCCGCCGAGCTGATGAACGAAGCCGGATGGACTGTGGAAAACGGCAGGCGCGTCAATGAGGACGGCGACGTGCTTTCCATCGAATTCGTCTCCGACGAGCCCACCTGGGAGCGCATCATCGCGCCCTATGTCGCGACGCTGCGCCGCCTCGGCGTCGACGCGAATATCCGCTTCATCGACTCCGCGCAATATCAGGAGCGGCTGAAAAGCTATGATTTCGACATCACGGTCATGCGCTATTCACTGCTGCCCACACCGGGCGTCGAACTGCGCTCCTACTGGCATTCAGACTTCGCGGACCAGCCGGGCAGCCGCAACCTTTCCGGCATAGCCAACCCTGCCGTGGACGCGCTGATCGAAAAAGTCATCGCGGCTGAAACCCGCGAAGAACAGATCACCGCGGGCCGTGCCCTGGACCGCGTGCTGCGCGCCGGGCACTACTGGGTCCCGCAATGGTATAAAGCTCTGCACCACATCGCCATGTGGGACCGCTTCGGCCGTCCGGAAGAAAAGCCAGCCTATGCGCGCGGCATCATCGACACCTGGTGGTCGAAGGATGCGAAAGAGTAAAAAGTTTTGTTAGAGTAAGGCGGCGCCGCGCCGCCACCTTCAATTTCGGGGGACACCGACCAGCCGATGGCAGCCTATATCCTAAGGCGTTTATTGCTCATGATCCCGACCCTGTTCGGGATCATGCTTGTCAGTTTCATCATCGTGCAGTTCGCGCCCGGCGGGCCGATCGAACGCGTGATCGCGCAAATCTCCGGCACGGAAGTGTCCGCCACTGCGCGCATTGGCGGCGGGGGCGGAGATTTCGGCGGCGGCCAGCAAAGCCTTTCCGGCGGCGCAGGCGGCGACGTCACCAGCAAATACCGCGGCGCCCAGGGCCTCGATCCGGAATTCATCAAGGAACTGGAGCGTCAATTCGGCTTCGACAAGCCGGTGCATGAGCGCTTCGCCCTGATGGTCTGGAACTATATCCGCTTCGATTTTGGTGAAAGCTATTTCCGCGACGTGGCCGTGGTCGATCTCATTCTGGAAAAGATGCCCGTCTCCATCTCCCTCGGCCTCTGGACGACGCTGCTCACCTATTTCATTTCCATTCCCCTTGGCATCCGCAAGGCCGTGAAGGATGGCAGCCGCTTCGATGTCTGGACCAGCGCCGTCGTCGTCATCGGCTATGCCGTGCCCGGCTTCCTCTTCGCCGTTTTCCTGATCGTGCTCTTCGCAGGCGGCACCTATTTCCAGATTTTCCCCCTGCGCGGCCTCGTCTCCGACAATTGGGACATGCTGCCCTGGTATAGCCAGATTCTGGATTATTTCTGGCACATCACGCTGCCCGTGCTCGCCATGGTGATCGGCGCCTTCGCCACCACAACGCTTTTGACCAAGAACTCCTTTCTGGATGAAATCAAAAAGCAATATGTGGTGACCGCGCGCGCCAAAGGCCTCTCGGAGCGCCAGGTGCTTTACGGCCACGTCTTCCGCAATGCCATGCTGATCGTGGTCGCCGGTTTCCCCGGCGCCTTTGTGGGGGCCTTCCTCTCCGGCTCCATCCTCATCGAAACCATCTTCTCGCTGGACGGGCTGGGGCTTCTTTCTTTCGAGTCCATCGTCAACCGCGACTACCCGGTGGTCTTTGCCACGCTCTACATCTTCTCACTCATCGGCCTGGTCGTGACGCTGATCTCCGATCTCACCTATACCTGGATCGATCCGCGCATCGATTTCGAGACGCGGGAGGTCTGAGCCATGGCATTCATCGAAACCGTTCTGCGCCGTCCCGTCCGCATCAGCCCGCTCAACAAGCGCCGCCTTGCCAATTTCCGCGCCAACAAGCGCGGCTATTGGAGCCTGTGGCTCTTCGCCGTGCTCTTTGTCGTCTCGCTCTTTGCGGAATTCATCGCCAACGACCAGCCGCTTCTCGTGGAATATAAGGGCGAGTACTACTTCCCCGTTTTCCAGACCTATAATGAAACGGAATTCGGCGGCTTCTTCCCCACGGCAACCGACTACCGCGACCCTTTCGTACAGGAACTCATTATCGAGGAGGGAGAAGGCAGCATCCTCTGGCCCGCCATCCCTTATTCCTACAACACCATCAACCGCGCGCTGCCGGTACCGGCCCCCGCCCCGCCCAGCGCGGATAACTGGCTCGGCACGGACGATCAGGGCCGCGATGTGGTCGCCCGCATGATTTACGGCTTCCGCCTTTCCGTGCTTTTCGGCCTGACGCTGACCATCCTGTCCTCCATCATCGGCGTCGCCGCCGGCGCGGTGCAGGGTTATTTCGGCGGCTGGACGGATCTCATCTTCCAGCGCGTCATCGAGATATGGAACGCCATTCCCGTTCTTTATCTCATCATCATCATCGCCGCCGTTATCGAACCCAATTTCTGGATTCTGCTCGGCATCCTCCTGCTTTTCAGCTGGGTGGCGCTGGTCGGCGTTGTGCGCGCGGAATTTCTGCGCGCCCGCAACTTCGAATATGTGAACGCCGCCCGGGCGCTTGGGCAGTCGAACCCCGTCATTATGTTCAAACACGTTCTGCCCAATGCGATGGTGGCGACCCTCACCTTCATGCCTTTCATCCTGAACGGCTCCATCACCACGCTCACCTCGCTCGACTTTCTTGGCTTCGGCCTGCCGCCGGGCTCGCCGTCCCTCGGCGAATTGCTGGCGCAGGGCAAGGCGAACCTCCAGGCCCCCTGGCTCGGCTTTGCCGGTTTCTTCACCATCGCCGTGATGTTGAGCTTGCTTATTTTCATCGGCGAGGCAGTGCGTGACGCCTTCGACCCGAGAAAGACGCTCTCATGAGGAATACGGATATGAGCGATCCGCTCGTCAAGATCGAAGACCTCCGCGTCGCCTTCCGCTCCGGGAAAACCGTGATGGATGCGGTGAAAGGCGTCTCGCTTGAAATCGGCAAAGGCGAAACCGTTGCCCTGGTCGGCGAGTCCGGCTCCGGCAAATCAGTCACCGCGCTCTCCATCCTGAAGCTGCTGCCCTATCCGCAGGCCTTCCACCCGGGCGGGCGCATTCTCTTCGGCGGGGATAATCTGCTCGACGCCTCCGAAGCAGAACTTGGGCATGTGCGCGGCAACCGCATTTCCATGATCTTTCAGGAGCCGATGACCTCGCTCAATCCGCTCCACCCCATCGAAAAGCAGGTGGGCGAAGTGCTGATCTGCCATAAGGGCATGAAGCCGGAGGCAGCCCGCGCCCGCGTGTTGGAACTGCTGCGCCGCGTCGGCATTCCTAATGCCGAAGAGCGCCTTGCCGCCTATCCGCACCAGCTCTCCGGCGGCCAGCGCCAGCGCGTCATGATCGCCATGGCCCTTGCCAACGAGCCGGACCTTCTCATCGCCGACGAACCCACCACCGCACTCGACGTGACCGTGCAGGCGCAAATCCTGGAGCTATTGAAAAACCTCCAGCGCGAAATGAATATGGGCCTCCTGCTCATCACTCATGACCTCGGCATCGTCCGCAAGATGGCGAACCGCGTTTACGTGATGACCAAGGGCGAAGTGGTGGAAGAGGGCAAGACCGAAGACATCTTCACCAAGCCCGCCCACGCCTATACCCGCCACCTTCTCATGTCCGAGCCCAAAGGCCGTCCGGACCCCATGCCCACGGGCGCGGAGCAGGTCATGGACGCCGAAGATCTCAAGGTCTGGTTTCCCGTCAAGCGCGGCTTCTTCCGCCGCACCGTCAGCCATATCAAGGCCGTCGACGGCATTTCCCTGCAGCTGCGCCAGGGCGAAACCCTCGGCATTGTGGGCGAGTCCGGCTCCGGCAAGACCACGCTCGGCCTCGCCATCATGCGGCTCCTTGCCAGCAAGGGCGGCATCCACTTCGAAGGCCGCAACATTCAGGGGCTCTCCTTCAAGGACATGCGCCCCTTCCGCCGCCAGATGCAGGTCGTCTTTCAGGACCCTTATGGCTCACTCTCCCCGCGCATGTCGGTCAGCCAGATCGTGGAGGAAGGACTGCGCGTCCAGCAGCGCGGCCTCTCTTACGAAGAACGCCGCCGCATCGTCTCCGAGGTGCTGGCCGAAGTCGGCCTCGATCCGGAGGCCCAGGACCGCTACCCGCATGAATTTTCCGGCGGCCAGCGCCAGCGCATCGCCATCGCCCGCGCCCTCGTGCTCAGTCCCCGCTTCCTGCTGCTGGATGAGCCCACCAGCGCCCTCGACATGTCGGTGCAGGCGCAGATCGTGGACCTTCTGCGCGATCTGCAGAAGAAGCGCAAACTCGCCTATCTCTTCATCAGCCACGACCTCAAGGTCGTGCGCGCCCTCGCCCATAATGTGGTGGTGATGAAAGATGGCCGCGTGGTGGAAGCCGGGCCCTCGGACAAGATCTTCGATGCGCCCCAGAGCGATTACACCAAAGCCCTCATGGCCGCGGCCTTCGAACTTGAAACCGCGGACGCGGACCTGGTGCGGCAGTAAGGCTAGATCCCCGTCAGCCGCTTCACTGAGGTAATGGGCCCATCCGTGCGCGCAATGCGCGCCGCCGCATCTTCCAGAAGCTCGGACGTGACGGTCATATGCGTTGCATTGGCGTGGAGGAACACCGCACCATCGCGCATGATCCCCACATGCCCTTTCCAGAAGACGAGATCGCCGCGCTTCAGCCCTGAAAGATCATAAGGCTCGGCCAGCCGCTCCCCGAGCGCGGCTTCCTGCATGTCCGTGTCGCGCAGCGCATGAATACCGGCCCGTTCCAGCGCCATCTGCACCAGGCCCGAACAGTCGACCCCCATGCTGCCCCGCCCGCCCCAAAGATAGGGCGCGCCGAGAAACTGCTCCGCCACCGCCACATAATCGCTGACATAAGCATCGATCCGGGACAGATGCGCGCTAAAGACGAAACCGCCCCCCTCAACCTCTGAAAAGCGCTCCACCGCCCCTGTCACTTTCAGCTTGGCATTCATGGGCAGCGGAATGACCGGCTGCGTCTTGATGTCCGGCTCGCGGTAGAGAAACGTCCTGAGCGCCGCCACCCGGTGTGTCGGCTCCACCCGGCGGCGCTGCACATGGACATATTCCAGATAGCCCACATAATCATCGAACGCCGCCTGCCCCCAGGCCCAGCCATTCTTCACCTCATAGACCCGGAAGGTCTCACCGAAGAGAAGCTGCGTGTCCATCGGCGCATCATGCTGAGGCTTGCGGCGCAAAGGCGCCGCGCCGATCATCACCGCATAATCTTCCCCCTCCTCGAAACGCTTTGCCTCGACCTCGCCGCGCAAATGAGCGGCAGCCAGGTCGGCGCGGTAGGGGTTGAGCCGCGCGTCGGGTTTGGTCGGCTTGGAAACTGTCACTGTTGAATGGCCTTTGCCTTCGCAATGATCGCATCGGCAAGCTCGGTCAGAAACACCGATCCCTTGACGGTGCGCTGAACCAGCACATTGCGCTTGTCTTCATCGTCGCGCTTGCGCCGGAGCAAATCCATGCGCCCCATCGTGTCGAGCGCGCGCGTGATCGCCGGTTTCGACACGTTGAGTTTCGCCGCCAGCCCCCGCACCGTATGCGGCGGCGGCTCCATATAGACGGTCAGCAAGATGGCCACCTGACGGGCGGAAAGATCCGGCCCGTCTTCACGCACCAGATCCGCCGTCACATCGTGCCAGAGCTTGAGCGCCTGAAGCGGCTTGAGCTCCAGTGTCATCGGCAAGACCCCCCAATCCCCGTATCCGTTGCCAAAACGTTTCGGACACGGTTCATGCTAGCGGGGCCGGACGGCAATGAAAAGCCTTACCCGTAGCGCTTGGCAATCAGCCGGTCGAGAGCGCGGATACATTGCGCCGCCGCGCCCTGGGGCCGGCCCGGCTTGGCGCTGGGATTCCAGGCATAAATGTCGAAATGCACGTAAGTGCCTGCCTTCTCCACGAAACGGCGCAAAAACAGCGCCGCCGTCATGGAGCCGGCAAAGGCCCCATCCGAAATATGGCTGACATCGGCGATCTTGGAGTCGAGCCAGCCCTCATAAGGCCCCCAGAAGGGCATGCGCCAGGAAGGATCGGCTGCCGCCACAGCTTCCGCGGCAAGCGCATCGGCAAACCCGTCATCATCCGTATAGAAAGGCGGTAGATCCGGCCCAAGCGCCACCCGCGCCGCGCCTGTGAGCGTCGCCATGTCGATCAGAAGATCCGGTTCTTCCCCATCCGCTTCAGCCAGCGCATCGGCCAGAACCAGCCGGCCTTCCGCATCCGTATTGCCGATCTCGACGCTGAGCCCCTTGCGGCTGGGAAGAACATCGCCAGGACGGAAGGCATTGCCCGCCACCGCGTTCTCTACAGCCGGAACCATCACGCGTAGACGGACATCGAGCTCCCGCGCCATGATCATCTGCGCCAGCGCCAGCACATGCGCCGCGCCGCCCATATCCTTCTTCATCAGGCCCATGGAATTGCCGGGCTTCAAATTGAGCCCGCCCGTATCGAAGCAGACCCCCTTGCCCACCAGCGTGACCTTGGGCGCATCCGCACGGCCCCAACTGAAATCGATCAGCCGCGGCTCGGCTCCCTCGCCCGCCGCACGGCCCACCGCATGCACCATCGGATAATTTTCATCGAGCAGCGCATCCCCAGTAATGACCGTGAACGTCGCGCCATAGGCATCCGCCACGGCGCGCGCCGCCGCTTCAAGATCGGCAGGCCCCATGTCGCAGGCCGGCGTGTTGACGAGATCGCGCACCAGATAGACCGCACGCGCCTCCCGCTCCACCTCATCCAGCGATACGCCTTCCGGCAGCACCAGACGCGGAAACTCCTTCTTCTTGCCGCTATAGCGGGTGAACTGATAGGCGCCGAGCGCAAAGCCGAGCGCGGCCAGCGGCGCGCTCATGCCATCTAGCGCGCAAAGCCGGTAATCACCCGGCGGCAATGCCGCAGGCAGCGCCCCGAAGGAAAACGCATCCGTCCCGTCCCCAAGGCCCAGAAGCGCGCCATCAATACTCCCCCCATCCCCCGGCAGAAGCAGCACGCGCCCCGCTTCCGCTTCGAAACGCTGAATCTCCGCCCAGCGGGCAGCGCTGCCCGCCTGCTCCCTTTTCCAGCTTTCCAGACTTTCGCGCTTCAGCGCCCAAACCGGAATAGCCTTATCGGGCATGGCCTGGCCGTCACTGGCCGTAATGAAAAGTTCGCGCACCATCTTCTTTCTGACTTACCGCAGCTGAAATGTCATAATTGCCGTCAGACCTTATAGACCACGCCGATTTTCCGCAATTGCGGCGTTATTTGGGGAGTTTGACCATGTCCGGCTTGCGTTACCGCCTTCTGACCGGTCCCGACGACAAGAGTTTTTGCGAAAAGGTGAGCGAGGCGCTGGAAAACGGTTACCGCCTTTACGGCTCGCCCGCCATCACCTTCAACGGCGAACGCAACATCGTCGCCCAGGCCATCATCAAGGACCCTGGCGACATCGCGTAAACCCGTCACCTGACGAGAATACCCGCCTCGAAGTAATAGCGCTCCGCACCCGGATGAAATGGAATGGGCACGGCCCGCACGGCCGCTTCCGCATCGATATGCGCCCCATCCGGGTGTCCGCGCTGCAACGCGTCCGCATTGCGTTCATCGAACAGTGCCCGTGTCATCTCGTAAATCAGAGTACCCGGCACTTCCTCCCGCGTCACCCACATGGCGCCCATGCCGATCGTCTCGATCTCCGGCACACCGGGATAGGTGCCTTCCAGAATCTCCACGCCCTCATAATAGGCGTTCTTGAGGCGGAACTCCTGGGCTGGAGAGCCTGAAATCGGCACCAGATGCGCCGCCTCCCGCAAGATCAGCGTCCGGATGAGCGGAGCAGGCGCACCGGTAATCATGAAAAACGCATCCAGATCGCCCGCCAGCAGCATCTCCGCCGCACGGCTCGGATCTTCTTCCGTAAAAGGCTGCCGTCTGAGATTGATGCCGTAAACCGCCATCAGGCTGCGCGCATCCGCCCAGGTGCCCGACCCCCTGGAGCCGATGGCCACCCGCTTGCCCGCCAGATCGGCAACGCTTTCAATGCCACTATCCTTTGCCGCCACCAGATGCAGCGCTTCGGGATAGAGATTGGCAATCACGCGCAAATTCTCGCGCGGCGCTTCATCCTCGAAGACGCCCGTGCCGCGATAGGCCGCATCGAGCACATTTGCCTGCACCAGGGCAGACTCAAAAATACCGCTCGCCACATTGCGCACATTGGCAACGGATCCGGGCGAACCTTTCACGACGGCAATCAGCCCTTCCACGCCGCAGCGCCCGCCCAGCTCGCACGGGTCCGACCCCGGCGGGCTCGACACAACCCCGGCCAGAATTTCACCCATACGGAAATACGTGCCCCCCGTCGCCCCGGTCGCAATACGGAAGAAAGTCGCCTGATTTTCCTCATCCGCATGCCAGAGCCCGGCGCGCAGCACCCCTGCCGCCAGCACCCCCAGCACGATCAAGCCGAGACAGACATAAGCCACCCGCTCTTTGTTGGCCCGGGCGGCCATATCGCGCAGACGCCGCCAGAAACCGGGGCGTTCGGACTCTTTCTGTTCTTTGGGCGGGCGGGAACGGGCCATGAGACAACCTGACAAAACGGACCAGCAAAACCGGCTCCGGAAAGGCCTTTACTTCTGCCCTTTCCTTTACCGCATGTCCGCCCGTTAAGAAAGGCAGGCGCAGCGTTCTTTGCGCCCCCTCATGTTTAAGGCTTTCTTGAGACCTCCCGGTGCAGGATGGACCAGCAAAAGTGAGGCAAGCCGCGCCCTTTGGGCCGCGGGCCTTTTGGTTGCTCGCAAGTGGGGATCCGGTTTCATGGCAATGGCCAGCAGAAAAACCAAGGCAAAGAAATTTCTGCCGCTTCTCGTGTCTGTCTCCGTGCTGGCGCTCGGCGCCTGCGCCTCGACACAGGATGGCAAGCCGAAATCGACGGTTGACCCCAAGGGCCTCACCGTCGAGGCCGGCAATCTGGACAATCCTGTCGCCGCCGCCGCGTATTGGGGCGGGCGGTACGAGCAAAAGCCGGGCGATGCCGCGATCGCGGCAAATTACGGCAATGCCTTGCGCGGGATCGGTTCTCTGCCTCAGGCACTGACCGTGCTCTCCGGCGCTTCGCGCCAGCATCCGGAAAATGCCGATGTGCTCGAAGCCTATGGCAAGGCGCTCGTGGCAGCGGGCGAGGCCGGACAGGCCATTCCCGTTCTCGTCAAGGCCGCCTCCCTCAACCCGTCCGACTGGCGCCTTGTGATGGCGCAGGGCGTCGCCCATGACCAGCTCGGCGAGCACCGCCTCGCCCGCATCAAATACCGCGGCGCGCTGGAACTGGCGCCCGATAATCCGAGCATTCTCACCAATCTCGGCCTTTCCCTCGCGCTTGCCGGCAAACTGCCTCAGGCCGAGGACACGCTGCGCCGCGCCATGGAAAACCCGGCCGCCGGCGCCAAGGCAAGACAGAACCTCGCCCTCGTCATGAGCCTGCAGGGCCGTTTTGACGAAGCCGCACGTCTGGCCAAAGCCGACCTGCCGCCTGCCATCGTCAATAACAATATCGACTATATCCGCTCCATGATGGCGCAGCCCGCCCTCTGGAAGCAAATGGAACAGCTCGACGCGCCCGCCGATACGCGCATCGAGTAGACGGCTCATCCACAATTCTTATCCCTCTCATGCGCCGTCCCCGCGAAAGCGGGGACCCAGAGGCGGCTTGCTCTCAACCGGATAAGACGAAGCCTGAGAAGGGCACAACCGTTCAACACATAAGGCGTGTCACCCCGGGCTTATCCCGGGGTCCAGGCAGCCTTTCTGCTTGCTGAAACGCCCAGCGGGCCCCGGCACGAAGGCCGGGGTGACAACCGGGTGTGATGCAAAGAGCATCGCACCTCTTTTGCTTTCCGCATCTCCAAAAGCAAAAGGCCCGGGCAATGCCCGGGCCTTCCCCCTCGCAAATCGCCAGATACTCAGGCGCTGCGCACATTCTTGAGGAACCCGTCCACCGAGCTTCTGAGCTTGTCGGCCTGACCGGCCAGTTCGCCCGCGGCAGACAGCACCTGGCCCGCCGCGCCGGAGGATTCGTTCGAGGCAATCGTGACTTCGGTAATGTTGCTGGCAACTTCTTCCGAAGACTGAGCCGCCTGCTGCACATTGCGCGAAATTTCCACCGTGGCCGATTCCTGCTGCTCCACGGAGCTGGCAATGGTCTGCGCGATCTTGCGCATCTCGGCCACTGTTTCCGTCACTTCGCGGATGGCGCCGACCGCATCCGTGGTCGAGCTCTGCACCGCGCCGATCTGCTGGCTGATCTCTTCCGTCGCCTTGGCGGTCTGGTTCGCAAGCTCTTTCACTTCCGAGGCCACAACCGCAAAGCCTTTGCCGGACTCGCCCGCGCGCGCCGCCTCGATGGTGGCGTTGAGCGCAAGCAGGTTGGTCTGCTCGGCAATATCCTGGATCATCGTGACAACTTCACCGATCTGGCGTGCCGCTTCTGAAAGGCCCTCGATGCGCTCATTGGCATCATTGGCCGTATTGGCCGCCCGCTCACCCACACTGTTGGACTGCGTGACCTGGCGGCGGATTTCCTGAATGGCTGCCGAAAGCTGTTCGGCGGCGCCCGCCACGGTCTGCACATTGGCGCTTGCTTCTTCCGAAGCTGCGGCAACGGCTGCCGCCTTGGCATTGGCCGTGTCGGCAGTGCCAGTCATGGCGTTTGCCGTATTTTCCATTTCCGTCGCCGCGGAGCTGACCGCACCCAGCATCTCGGCCATCGAGCTTTCAAAATTCTCGATCAGCTGTTCGATGTGAGAAGCGCGCGCTTCTTTCGACGCCTGCTCGGCCTGCTGCTGTTCTTCCAGCTTCGCCCGTTCGATGGCATTGGTGCGGAAGATCTCGACAGCCTGCGACATCTCACCGATCTCGTCACCCCGGTTAAGACCGTCCATGTCGATTTCGGTATTGCCGTCGGCCAGTTCCTTCATGCCCTTGGTCAGGCGCGAAACCGGCACGGTAATGTCCCGCGAGGCAAAGATGCCCGCCCCGGCCACACCCAGCACCAGCACAACAGCTGTGCCGATCATGATCCAGCGCATGGAAACAAGGTCGGCATAGGCCTCATCCGTGCCCACAACAGCCGTCAGCGCATAGCGCACACCGTGGAAATCCACCGGCAGGGAAAACACTTCGACATTCATGCCGCGCAGATTTTCCCCCTGGCTGGCGGCGACCTTGCCGCTTTCAAGCGCCTGCGTCACCGCTTCTTCTTCAAGCGATGCGGAAAGAACAGTCGGCTCTTCCGAGAAACGTGAATCATTGCGCAGCTTGTAATCGGAACCGACAAGCAGCGTCTCGCCCGTCTCGCCCAGACCGAGCGCGCTGTTCATCTGCGCGTTGATGCGGTCCACCGGCACGAGGAAGGCAATCGCGCCCGTCTTCTTGCCCATGCGGTCGATAATCGGCGAGGCGACATAAGCCACCGGCTGACCGGTCACGGAGTAAGTTGCGAAATCATGGAAGGCGATGCCCGGACCGTCCTGTGCAGCGGTCTGCTTGAACACCTCAGCAAGCCCCGTACCGGCCAGCTTGCCTTCCAGCACATTCATGCCGATATCGCGTTCCTTCTGCACCGAATAAACGATCTTGCCGTTCGCATCGAGCAGGAAAACATCCTCATAGCCGCGCTCTTCGAGGAAGGTCTTGAACCAGGGGTGATACTGCTCATGCACCACGCCGTAATATTCATTGCCGTCGATCATGACGAGGTCGCGGCGCACCGCTTCGGGATTCTCGTCGATATAAAGGCGCTGCACGTCTTCGGTGGTGATTTCCTCAAACGCCCGGTTGAATTCGAAAGAGCCCTCCATGACCAGCGGGTTGACCGCCAGCGAGTTCATATCCTCTTCGATCGACCCCAGATACGCCTCGAATGACGACTTGCGCGCATCCAGCACCGCCATGAAGCGGTTCTTGATCTCCGAATGCACCGCCCCCGATGCCTGAATATAACTCGTAATGCCAATGCCGACGCCCATCAGGACCGCAGCAGCCACAATCATTCCCGGTACTTTCCGGCTGATTTGTATATTGGAGAGCCAGTTCATAATCGCCTCTTTCCTCCTCGGCCACCGGCAACCCCCTGAAGTTTCATAAGGCCGGCGAGCTCCGGAAGGGTGCAGCGAACGGTTCTAATATTTGTTTAAACCCCGCCATTTTTTGACCGCGGGTCGGCGTAAAACCCGCCGCCGCCCGGGCAAAAACCGGAAAAGCGGCAAAAACTGCCGGGCAGCGGACACGGCCCCCGCAGAAATTTTCTTTTATTTTCAATGCGTTGAATGGTTAACCGGTTGGCCCGCCCCTTGCACTTCTCCTTCAAAGGCCCCGCGCCCAAGGAGTACGCAAAATGCTAAAACCTGAAGATCTCAACCGGTTTGCCGCTTTCATGCTGAGCCAGCATGGCGCCCGCGCGCTCGATTATGCCGAAAGCGCCATTCTGGAACTGCGCCGCACCGGCGAAAGCGCCCGCGCCGAGGCCTGGAATAGGGTGCAAATGCGCCTTGAAGACATGCTGGGCGGGCGCATCACGCGCGACGGTCACGCCATCCACTGACGCCCGCTTTCCCGGCGTCTCCCGGCCCGGCAGCACAAGCCGCTGGCCCGCCGCCCTTTGGACCGGTAAAAAGGTCTCTTGTTAAAGAGAAAACAAGAACCGCCCATTGGGAGACTTCATGACGCTCGACCCGCAGGCAAAAGCCATATTGGACCAGCTCGCAGCCGCAGAGGGCCCGAAGCTTTACGACCTGCCGCCCACACAAGCGCGGGAAATGTATAACGGCATGGCCCAGGTCTTCGATGCCATCGATGTGCCTATCGGCGCCGTGTCCGACAAGCTGATCCCCGGCCCTGCCGCCGACATCCCGGTCCGCATCTATACGCCGGTCGCCAAGGGCGATGCTTTGCCCGTGCTCGTCTATTTTCATGGCGGCGGCTGGGTCATCGGCAACATCGCCACCCATGACAAGCTCGCACGCCGCCTCGCCAATGAAGGCAATTGCGTCGTCGTCTCCGTCGATTACCGCCTCGCGCCGGAAGACCCCTTCCCCGCCGCCGTGGACGACTGCTACGCCGCCCTTGAATGGGTGGAAAAGAATGCGAGCGAGATCGGCGGCGATGCCAACCGCATCGCGGTCGGCGGAGACTCGGCAGGCGGCAATCTTGCCGCCGTCATGGCGCTCAAGGCCCGCAATGACAAGGGCCCTGAGATCGGCTTCCAGCTTCTCATCTATCCCGTCACCGATGCGCGCATGGACACGAAATCCTATCAGGATTTCGCGGAAGGCTATCTGCTCGAAAAACGCTCCATGGAATGGTTCTTCGATCAATATGCGCCCGAAGGTCTCGACCGGGCCCAGCGTTACCTCTCGCCGCTGCGCGCACAGACCTTGAAGAACCTGCCCCCCGCTTACATCATCACCGCAGGCCATGACGTGCTGCGCGATGAAGGCAAGGCCTATGCAGACGCGCTCAAGGAGGCAGGGGGCGACGTCACTTACGTGAATTATGAAGGCATGGTGCACGGCTTCTTCAACATGCAGGCCGTGCTCGACACCGCCAAAACCGCCATAAAGGACGCTGCACAGGCACTCGAAAAAGCCTTCGCATAAGAAAGGCTAGGGAGGACAACATGACCGCACTGCGCTGCCCGCAGGTGCACCCTTTTTCACATTTCGATGTGGCGCATCTGATCGACATGCAGGCCCGCGCCCGCGCCGGCCACCCCTGTCTCATCTGGGAGCCCTTCGAAGGGGAAAGCCGCACCTGGTCTTACGCCGAATTCACCGATGATGTGCGCCGCGTCGCAGCCGGCCTCAAGAAGCGCGGCGTGAAAAAAGGCGAGCGCATTCTCATCCATCTCGACAACTGCCCGGAAATTCTCATCGCCTGGTATGCCTGCGCGCATCTGGGCGCCGTGGCGGTCACGACGAACGCCCGCTCCGTCGCCGATGACCTCACCTATTTCGCCTCCCATGCGCAAACTGTGGGCGCCATCACCCAGCCGCGTTTTGCAGGCCTCGTCGCCGCCGCCTGCCAGGATCTGAAATGGATGGTGGTGACCGAAACCGACAATGGCGCAGCCCCCGCGCCCGGCACCGCGCCGGAACCGGACGCCGCCTTCTCAAGCCTTTACGGCAATGCGGAAGACGCGCCGCTGCGCGCACCTGAGCCCATGCTCCCCGTCGGCATTCAATATACCTCCGGCACCACCTCACGCCCCAAAGGCGTGGTGTGGACCCATGCCAATGCGCTCTGGGGCGGCAAGCTTTGCGCCATGCATGAAACGCTCACCCCGGATGATGTCCACCTCGTCTATCTGCCGCTTTTCCACACCAATGCGCAGGCCTATTCCGTGCTGGCCGCGCTCTGGGTTGGCGCCACCATCGTGGTGCAGCCGCGCTTCTCCGCCTCGCGCTTCTGGCCGGTCTCGCTCAAACACCGCGCCACCTGGACATCGATGGTTCCCTTCTGCGTCAAGGCGCTGATGGAACATGAGGTGCCGGAAAAGCATCACTACCGTCTCTGGGGCAATGGCATCGCCTCCCCGCCCTGGGACCCGCATTTCCGCGTCAAGACCATCGGCTGGTGGGGCATGACCGAGACCATCACCCACGGCATCGTCTCCGACCCCTTCCACGATGCCCCGCCCATGACCATCGGCAAACCCTCGCCCGCCTACGAAATCGCCATCACCAATGAGGACGGCGCCCCCGTTGAGCCCGGCGAAACCGGCCACCTCCTCATCCGCGGCGTGCGCGGCCTCTCGCTCTTTGCCGAATATCTGAACAACCCGGAAGCCACCGCATCGAGCTTCGATGGTGAAGGCTTCTTCATCACCGGCGACCGCGTGACCTTGCGCGAGGACGGCTACATCTCCTTTGCCGACCGCGACAAGGACATGCTGAAAGTCGGCGGGGAAAACGTCGCCGCCTCCGAAATCGAGCGCGTCATCATGACCGTTCCCGGTATCGCCGAATGCGCCGTCGTTGCAAAGCAAGACAAGATGCTGGACGAAGTGCCCGCCGCCTTCCTGCTCGTGCCGGGCGGCGAAGCCGCCGCGCCGCCGGACCTGAAAGATCAGGTCATGGCCGCCTGCAAGAAAGGCCTCGCGGACTTCAAACAGCCCCGCGACATCCGCATCGTCAGCGAACTCCCCCGCTCCACCCTGGAGAAAATCGCCAAGAACGAATTGCGGAAGCTGCTGGAGGCGTAACGCCGTCCAATTCGTCACCCTCGGGCTTGACCCGAGGGTCCATGCCGCTGCTTCAGCATATTGAGAGGCCGCATGGACCCCGGGACAAGCCCGGGGTGACAATCAGAATTTGTTGAAAAGCATAGCGTCCATTCTTGCTCAACGTGTCACCCCGGCCCCGTGCCGGGGTCCACAAGCAACGAGTCACAGCATCTGCCGCCTATTCTCCTTCACCCATCCTCGTCGTCCCCGCGAAAGCAGAAATGACAGAGAGGTTTTGGTTGATGCTAAGACCACTCACCGCAGCTTCAACCCTCACCCCAAAAGCTTGCCCGGATTGAGCAGCCCTTCCGGATCGAACTCTTTCTTGAGCGCCTGCAAGGCGCCGACGCCCCGCGCGCCCTTTTCCTCCACAAGCCAGGGCGCATGGTCCGTGCCCACCCCGTGGTGATGCGAGATCGTGCCCCCGCCTTCCAAAATCGCATCGCTCGCCGCGCGCTTGATCGCAAGCCACTGGCCCGCCTCATCCTCCAGCTTGCGCGGGAAAATATACGTGAAGTAAAGGCTCGCCCCATCGGGATAGGAATGGCTGATATGCCCCATCACGATGCCGCGCTGCCCGGTCTCGGGCACATTCTCGGTCATGGCCTTCGTGATCGCCGCGCTCACCTTTTCATGCAGAGGCAATATGTTCGCCCAATGCGTCGAGGTTTCGAGCGTATCCACTCCGATTCCCCGGTCCATGAGCGGATCTCGGATATGCGGCCCGTCAAAACGGCCGTGAAACCACTTGCGCCCGGCGCTGGCGCCAATCGCCGTTGCCCCGTGCTTTTGCGCAATCGCTGCCGTCCGCTGGCGCGCATAAGCCACCGTTTCCTTGTCGCCCTCAAGGCCGATCAGCATGAGGCAGGGCGCATCAAGCCCTTTCATTTTCAAATAGGCGCCTTGCAGCTTGGCCTTCAAACCGCCCCCGCTGCTTGAACCCGCCGCCTGAAAGAAAAACGTCTCCGGCGCATCGGAAAGACGCACCATCGCAACCGGCACATCCGCGTGATTGATCGCGCGCACGGCCCGCGCCCCGCTCTTGAAATCCTTGAAGAGATAGCCGCGGTAATCCTTCACCTGCGGCACCTCGTGAATTTTCACCGTCGCCTCGCAAATGACGCCAAGTGTGCCTTCGGAGCCTGCCACGATCTGGTTCATATTGGGTCCGGCCGCAGAGGCGGGATAATCCTCCGTCTGCCACACGCCTTTGGGCGTGACGAGCTTTGCTGCCACCAGCCACTTTTCCGCCTTGCCATAACGGTTCGACTGCTGGCCCGCACCCCGCGCCGCAATCCAGCCGCCTAAGGTCGAGAACTGGAAGCTCTGCGGGTAATGGCCGAGTGTCACGCCATGTTCCTGCAGCGCCTTTTCAAGATGCGGCCCGTATATGCCCGCCTGCACCGTCGCCGTCATGGATTTCTTGTCGATCTTGAGCACACGGTTCATCAGCGTCATGTCGAGCGTGATGACGGCCCGCTCCAGAGAGCCGCTCTCCGCCGTCACCCCGCCCACAACGCTGGAGCCGCCGCCAAACGGCACAAGCGCCACCTTGTGTTTGAGGCAGAAAGTCATGACCTGCTCCACCTCTTCCGGCGAACGTGGATAGACCGCCGCATCCGGCGCGATCTCCAGCTTGCCCGCGCGCACATAAAGCAGATCGTGATAGGACTTGCCGCGCGCATGAAAGGCGCGCTCATAATCATCGTCCCGCACCTGGTTGTTACCGCAAATTTCCTTCAGCCGGGAAATCGCCTCGGCGTCCAAACGGCTCTTAGGCAGGGAAATATCCGTAAAGCGTTTTGCCGGCGTTGAGGGCAATTCCTTCATTCCCAGCGCATCGCGAATGAAGATCCACTGTGCCGCGCCATCCGGATACGGATTTTCCTGCGTCACCAGCCCCCAGCCGTTCCAACGCAATGTTTGACGGTCGATTGTCATGTCAGTCCCTCATCTGTAGAGCGGCAGAATACCCGGCAACACCTCGAATGTTGCGGGCAGCCGTCCCGGCGCTTCCCCGTCCATATCAAGCAGCACGGCCTCTTTCTCATCCACCGGCCGCGCGTCCAGCCGCCGCGCGCGCAACGTAATCACTTTTTCATGGTCCACATGGCTGCCGTCATAAAGTGTGCCGGAGGATTTCAGAAAATCCATCGCGCTCATGTCATGCATCAGCACAATGTCGAACATTCCGTCATCGGGTTCAGCTTCGGGCGCCATCATCATACCGCCGCCGAAAAATCGCCCGTTCGCCGCCGCAAGCACATGCACGTCATGCATCGCATCGAACCCCGTATCCGTGGTGATATGCACACGCTGGCCCTTATAGCCGAGCGCCGTCACAAGCGTGCCCCAGGAAAAAGCGAACTTGCCGCCAAAGAGTTTGGAAACGGTCGCCCGGTTCACCCGCCGCACCACGGCGCCCGAAAGCCCGAAGGAAGAGATATTGGCGAAATAACGCACCCTCTCTTCGCCGTCATCGGCAATGAACGTCACCCGCCCCGCATCGATATTCGAAACCCGGCCTTGGCGAAGCCGCCCCAGCGCAGCCTCAACCTCGTCCTCATAGCCGAAGGTCCGGCGGAAATCCCCGCCCGTGCCCGCATTGAGAAAGGAAAAGGCGGCATCGGGATTGACGAGCCGCCCGTCTTCAAAAAAGCCGTTCACCACCTCATTGATCGTGCCGTCTCCTCCGACCGCGATCACAAGCTCCGCCCCGTCCTCAAGCGCGCGCCGCGCCGCGACGGCGCCCGGCAAACACCGCGCCATGGCAGGCCCTTCCGTGAAATAGGACGTCACAGGCCCCAGCGCGGCAGCAAGCTTCTTTTCCAGCGTCTGCCAGCTCTTGCCCGTTTTCCCTCCGCCCGAATGCGGATTGACGATGGCCGCGATTTTTTTCATGCCGCCCCTTCCGGCCGCGTCGCAAAATAGCGGTGAAGCCGCGCTTTCTCCGCGTCCACCCGCGCCGTCTCCCAGCCAAGCTCCGTTGCCATGATCGCCGCCGCCTTGTCGATTACCTCATCCGAAGGCCGCCCCAGCGTGCCAATGCCCGTGCGCCGCATCAGCACATCATCGAGATGCAGCGCCATTTCATGCCGCGCCGCATGCAGCACTTCCGCACCAATATCCGCCGATCCCGCACCAAGCGGCTTGGCCAGATCCGGCGTCTCCGCCGCATGCGCCAGCACATCCTCAAACCGGCTCCCGTAAAAGTGCCCGAGCGTGTCGATCACCTCCGGCGCATAAGCGCTGTGCGTTTCCTTCGCCTCTTCCAGAAAAGGCCGGAACCGCTCAATCGCCCCGCCATAAAGCGGCGTTTTTTCCGTCGCGCAAGGCTTCACCGCAACGCCCAGCTTTTTCACCGCCTTGTCCACCACTTCCTCGGCCAGATTGCGCGAGGTCGTCCACTTGCCGCCAAGCGCGGAAAGAAGCCCGGAGACATTCTCCGCCTCTTCATGGTCCAGCACTTCTGCCTCGCGGCTGGCATTATAGGAATCTTTCTTTCCGCTTTCCGGTTCTTCATCAATAAGCGGGCGCACCCCCACATAAAAATGCTGCACATCCGCGCGGGTGAGATTCATCCCCGGCAGCCCGTCATTCACCGCGGCAAGAAATTTCTCGATGTCGCTCTCGCTCACGCCCATCTGATCCGGCGAATGGGGAAACACCGTATCCGTCGTGCCCAGAATTGTGTGCCCCCGCCAGGGCAGCACGAAGAAATGCCCGTCATGCGCGCTTTTCACCGCCAGCGCCGTTTCGCCGGAAAGCGCCCGCGTGATGAGATGAATGCCCTTCGAAAGCAAAAGCCCGCGCGGCGGCTTGCCATTGCCGGAAAGCTGCATCACAAGGTCCGCCCAGGGCCCGCCCGCATTGATGGTGAGTTTTCCCCTCACCTCATGCTCGTCTCCGCTCATCCGGTCTTTCACGCGCACGCCCGAAACGCGCCGCCCATTGCCCTCTGCCTCTTCGAGAAAGCCCGTCACTTCCGCGTAATTTGCTACCTGCGCGCCGCATTCAGCCGCCCCCAAAATAAACTCGAGGCATAGCCGCTCCGGCGCAAACATCTGACAGTCATAATAAAGCTTGCCTCCCGTCAGCCCCTCCTGCTTGAGCGAGGGCATGATCTCCAGCACCTCTTTGCGTGACAGTGTGCGGTAGCCCGGCAGCTTCTTGTCCGGGTCCTTCAGCCGGTTCCGGTCATAGGACAAGAGATCATAGAAGGTGAGCCCGATGGTGAGCGCCAATTGCCCGCGCGTGCCGCGCCCATAAGTCGGCATGAGAAAGGGCAGCGGAAACACCATGTGCGGCGCAATCATCTCCCAGATACGCCGCTCCCGCAGGCTTTCACGCACAAGCGAAAGCTCGCCGTTCTGTAAATAACGCAAGCCGCCATGAATGAGTTTGGAAGAGCCCGCCGTCGTGCCATGCGCAAAATCTTCCTTCTCGATCAGCGCAACCTTCAGCCCGCGCAGCGCCGCATCCCAGGCAATGGAGGCGCCCGAAATCCCCCCGCCGATAATGACAAGGTCATGGGTCTCCCCGCTCATCTTTCCAAGATCGCGTTTCATGATCCCCTCAGCCGCGCTTTTGAAGGCCGTGCTGCCCCATCCGCCAGACAAGATGCGAAATCCGGTCCTGTCCGAAAAAAGGTTCGTCCTTGAACACCATCAGCGGCACGCCCCAATGCCCGGCTTGCTTCTGCGCCGCCTCGTTTTCCTCGATCACCTTTTCATAATGATCCGGGTCTTTCTCGACCGCCGCATCGAGCGCGTTCATATCGAGCCCGGCCCGCGCGGCTGCCTCTTTCAGATGGCTGCCCTCGTGCCAGTTCTTCGTGCCGCCGAAAATGATCCCGCTCACCTCGTTGAGAAAGGAAAGCCCTTGGCCCGCCTCCGCCGCCGCCACACCCGCCCGTGTCAGCCGGTGAATATAGGGCTGCGCCGCCGGCACCTCGCCCGATTTGATGTCCATCACCACCGGGTCGGGGCTCGGCCAGGCATAAGCCAGCCCCTCCATCTCCGCGATCCGCACCGTGTCCTTCAGAAGATAGGGCGGCCACATGGGGTTCACCTGCTTGAAAAACCCCGGAATCCGGACCGCAATGGGATAGACCGGCCGCACATGGATCTTGATGTCATACTCCGCCTCCAGCGCCACAAGCCGGGGCGTGGCGAGATAGGAATAGGGCGAGCGGAAAGACCAGAAAAGATCCACGTCGAGCGTCATGGGCAGCGCCTCCTTGTTTTCGTTGCGGCAAGCCTCCCCTTTTTGCCCTTTTCGCACAAGCCCTGCTAGTCTTGGGCAAGGGAGAACATAAAAATACGCGATCAACAGGGAGGCGCCACATGGCCCAAATAACAGCCAATGGAATCAACATCGAAGCGGAACGGTTCGGTCCCGAAGACCGGGAAACCGTCCTTCTCATCATGGGCGTCGGCGCCCAGCTCACCCTCTGGCCGGTGGAGCTTTGCGAGGAACTCGTAAACCGCGGCTACCATGTCATCCGTTTCGACAACCGCGATGTCGGCCTTTCCCATAAATTCGACGACCGGGGCGTGCCGGACATGGCCGCCATCATGGGCGCGCTCATGAGCGGCCAGCAGCCGGAAGCGCCTTACACGCTCGAAGACATGGCGGCGGACGCCGTGGGCGTGCTCGATGCGCTGGGCATCGAAAAGGCGCATATCGTCGGCGCCTCCATGGGCGGCATGATCGCCCAACTCGTCGCCTCGCTTTACCCGGAGCGCACGCTGAGCCTCACCTCCATCATGTCGAACACCGGCAACCCGGAACTACCCCAGGGCCAGCCCGAAGCCATGGCGGCCCTCACCGCCCCGGCAGCGGACCCGAACGATCTGGAAGCCGTCGTCGCCCGCGGCATGCACACCTGGAAAACCATCGGCAGCCCCGGTTATCCGACCCCGGATGAGCAACTGCGCGAATGGATCCTGCGCGACTTCAAGCGCTCCTTCCATCCCCAGGGCATGCTCCGGCAGATGGCGGCCATCGTGTCGAATGGCGACCGCCGTGTGAAGCTCGGCAATATCAAGGCGCCCACCGTGGTCCTTCACGGCGCGGATGACCCGCTCGTGCCCCTGGCAGGCGGTGAAGACACGGCCAAAAGCATCAAGGGCGCCGAACTCATCGCCGTCAAAGGCATGGGCCATGACTTCCCCGTCTCGCTTGCCGGCACCTTTGCCGACGCGATTGAAAAAGCCGCCCGCCGGGCCGGTGCGGCAAAAGCGGCGGAGTAAAACCGATGCAGGTGAAAGCGAACGGCATCGATATCGAAGTGGAAGTCATGGGGCCGGAAAACGGCCCCGCCTTCCTGCTCGTCAATGGCTACACCTCGCAGCTCATCAACTGGCCCCAGCCCCTGCTTGAGGGGCTGGTTGCCAAGGGCTTCCGCGTCATCCGCTATGACAACCGCGATGTGGGCCTCTCCCAGAAATTTCCGGAAGGCGGCACGCCGGACATCAAGGCCGTCTTCAAGGCCGCCCGCGGCGACGGCGAGATGCCCAAACTTGCATACACGCTTTCGGATATGGCGGCGGACGGGATCGGCGTCCTGGATGCGCTCGGCATCAAGCGCGCCCATGTGGCAGGTGTGTCCATGGGCGGCATGATCGCCCAGCTCATGGCCATCGAGCATGGAGACCGGCTCTATTCCATGACCTCCATCATGTCGTCCACCGGCAATCCGGACCTGCCACCCGCAACGGAGGAAGCCCAGGCCGCGCTCAACGCCCCGCCGCCTTCCCGCGACCGCGCCGCCGTCATCGCCCACGGCACCAAAGGGCGACGCACTTACGAAAGCCCGGATTACCGCAAAAGCGGCGCCGAGTATGAAAAGCTCATCGGCGCGGCTTACGACCGGATGTTCTATCCTGAAGGCGCACCCCGCCAATATGCGGCAATCCTCGCCGATGGCAGCCGCGTGGAACGTCTGAAAAAAGTGACCGTGCCGAGCCTCGTCATTCACGGCCGGGACGATAATCTCGTCCGCGTCCATGGCGGCGTCGACACCGCCATGAACATCCCCGAAGCCCGCCTCGAAATCATCCCCGGCATGGGCCACGACCTGCCCGAAGACCTCTGCCCGCAGCTCGTCCTCATGCTCGTCGGCCACGCCATCGCCGCCATGCGGGCGGAAGAAGTGTAGAACGCTCCAACCCAAACCTGTCATTGCCGGACTTGTTCCGGCAATCCAGGGGCCGCAAGTAAACGCCTCAGTTCCTTGCCCGGACCCCGGCATAAAGCCGGGGTGACACTTCGCGTTTGTGTAAATGCAGTGCTCTTTACTCAGGCCGTCACCCGGGCTTGTCCCGGGGTCCATGAAGCCGCACGGCACAAGCCCAACGACAGCGCCTCAAAACCCGCCATGCTCTTCCAGATAAGCCGCCTCATCCGGCGTCGTCTCGCGCCCCAAAAGCGCGTTGCGGTGCGGGAAACGGCCGAACTTGGCAATCACATCCCGGTGCAGCACCGCATATTTATAGTTCTCTTCAAAGCCCAGCTCTTCAAAGAGCCGCACGCAGTCTTCCTGATCGGCCAGCGCTTCGGAATGCATGAAAGGCATATAGACCCAGCGCCGGTCCTCCGTGCTCAGAGATTTATCAAAGCCCTTTTCGATCGCGTCTTTGGCAAGCGACAGCGCCTTGCCGTCCGCCGCAAAGGCGCGCGCATCATCCCGGTGGATGTTTCGTGAAAACTGGTCGAGCACAAGCAAAAGGGCGAGCGCCCCATCCGGGGTGCCCGCCCAATGATCATGCTCGCCCGACGCGGCTTCTTCGTAAAGCGCGCCGAAGCGCTCTTTGATCTCCGCGTCAAAGCCCTCGTCTTTCGCAAACCAGCGCTTGGGCCCGGCCTCATGCCAGAAAGAAATCACATCATCCGGACCCAATATGCGCATGGCTTATCCTATCTCGATGACATCCCCGGCCAGCGGCTCCTGATAAAGCCGCTCCACGAGATCGGCCCGCCGCTCCAGCGTTGCGCGCTGGTTGACATAGCCCTTATCCGTAATCTCGTGCCCGTCAATGGAGGGCGGCTCCATCATAAGATGGATGCGCTTGACCCGGGTGGAAGACCCGCCGCCCGCCTTGTTATGCGCGGCGGCATGTTCCTTGAGATAATCGGCCACTTTGGGCGAGCGTACAATCTCTTCAATGCCCGCATCCGGGCCGAGACCCGCAATGCGCCGCGCCGCTTCCACATTCGGCCAGGCGAGCACTGCGATATAAGGCTTGTCGAGCCCCGCAATCACCGCATCCTGAAGCAGCGGCGAACAAGCAGCCACGAAATCCGCCCGCAGCGTGCCCGTCGAAACCCAGGTGCCGGTGGAAAGCTTGAAGTCTTCCGTCACGCGGCCGTCGAAAACAAGGCCAAGTTCGGGCTTGGCTTCATCGATGAATTTTGCCGCATCGCCGAGCTTGTAAAAGCCCTGCTCGTCGAAAGCCTCTTCCGTCTTCTTCGGATCATTGTGATAACCCGGCGTCACCATCGGGCCTTTCACGCGCACTTCGAGCTTCGAGCCGTTCGGCACGAGCTTGAGCTGCATGCCCGGCAACGGCAGGCCGATCAGCCCCACACGTTCCGTTACCCAGTGCACCACAGTGATGCCCTGCGTCTCGGTTGCGCCATACATCGTGGTCAGCGGCATGCGCTGGCCCGTTTCGGCAATCGAAAGCGCCTGCATACGGTCGTAAAGATCGCTTGAAAGCGTCGCGCCGCCATAGCCCATATATTCAAGGTTCTTGAAGAAGCTCTTGCGCAGCTCCGGATCGTTTTCCATCGCATCGGCAAGCATGGCGAAGGCAACCGGCGCCGAACCGAAAACGCGCGGGCTCACCTCGCGCAGATTGCTGATCGTCTGCTCGAACATGCCGGGCACGGGCTTGCCCGCATCGAGATAAATCGTCCCGCCGCCATTCATGTTGCCGTTGAAGGAAATATTGCCCGCGGAAATATGGTTCCACGGCATCCATTCCAGGCTCTCGGCCACATCATCCGGGTCGGGCTCTTCCGTGCGGATCGCTTCCTGGGCTGCAAGCTGCGCCATCATCATACGGTGCGTCTGAATGACGCCTTTCGGCATGCCCGTGGAGCCGGAGGTGAAGAGGAACTTCGCCACCGTGTCATGGCCGACCGTCTCCATGCGCCCCGCCACATCGCCGGACACATCCGTCTTGACGAGATCACCATAGGAAAGCGGCTGCAGATCGCCCGGCACGCCGTCCATCGTCACAACCGTCACGCCCGTCAGATCGAGCGCCTTGATGGCCTTCTCGAACATCGCGCCGGAATCCGCGAAGATCATTTTGGGCTGCACCATCGAGAAGACATGCTTCAGCTTGGAATGGTCCGAGCTCATCAGCGAATAAGGAACCGAGACCGGCGCCACCGGCACCGCCGCCTTCATCGCGCCCAGCATCATCAGCGCATGTTCGATGGAATTGCCGGAGAGGATCATCAGCGGCGTATCCTGCCCCATGCCCTTCGCCAGCAGCGCGGAGGCAATGCTGTTCGCCGTGTCATTCGCCTCGCCATAAGTCACATGGCGCCACGGGCCTTCCTGGGTGCGCTGGCAGATGAACCGGCGCTCCGGATGCATCTCTGCCCGCTCTTCCAGAATATGCGGCATGGAGCGCTTGAAATCGCCCAGCGCATAAGCCGACTGAATGATGATGCTGCCATCATCCTGCCGCTCCAGCGTGATCTTCGGCGGCTTCTGTTTAAGTTCCTTGAAAGGCGGAAGCGTTTCCGCTGCTGCAAGACTCATCTGTGGACCTCCACTGTTCCGGTTTTCTTTCGTTGTTTTTGTTCTTGTTGTGTCTTCTTGCTTCTGTTTTCGTCATGGCCCGGCT
>Ga0207828_100224_pt1 | contig 36826 bp, 30 predicted proteins | sample TtaePargueraPR_11_FD_187276 | JGI IMG/M metagenome (GOLD analysis project Ga0207828, IMG submission 187276) | Aerobic enrichment media microbial communities from Bioluminiscent Bay, La Parguera, Puerto Rico - Tt and P2 (3) (SPAdes) | ecosystem: Environmental > Aquatic > Marine > Unclassified ...
CTGCCGAACTGCCACTGATTGTGCACCCGCTCACCAAGATTGAAGCAGAGGCAGTTGTGCTGGCGTAGCTCATCTGGCGTGGCGGGCTCGCCGTGGCGCGCGATATAGCGAGGTGCGGCGCACACCACCCGTTGGTTATCGTCTTTTAGCGGCAGGGCGACCAGGCTGGAATCCTCCGGCACGCCGTAGCGCAGTGCAATCTCCACTGGCTGGCGAAATAGATCGCTCACCCGGTCGCTGACCCGAAGCCGCAATCGCAGCTGCGGATGCAGCGCCACAAAACGGTCCAGCCAGCCCAGCAGCACGTTGCGGCCTAGATCAGACGGCATTGAGAGGCTGAGTTCTCCCGCAATCTCTTGGCGTTCGCGGTGCAGCTCTTTTTCCCCTTCGGCAAGGGCACCCAGCGCCGTTTTCGCATGCACTAAATAGTGCGCCCCGGCGGGTGTTAGCCGCAAACTGCGGGTAGAACGTACCAGTAGCCGCGTGCCCAACGCGTCTTCAAGCCGTTTGATCGCCACGCTAGCCACTGCAGGGGTAATCGCCAGCTCCCGCGCGGCGGCGGAAAGGCTGCCGTGCTCGGCAGCATAGACAAACACGTTTAGGTCATCGGTACGCATGGAGCGATAGGGCCCTTACTTTCAAATAAAATTGGAAACTGTTAGCCACATTAGCCCTCTTTTTCATAAAACGACACCCAGGCATGATGTCACCATTCATCATCTCTTGGAGAACGACCATGAAAGCATTCGCGTTTACCAAAAGCCTGCCGATCGACCACCCAGACGCCCTGCACGCCGTCGAGCTGCCGCTGCCCACCCCCGAGCCCCACGATATTCGGGTCGCGGTAAGCGCAGTTTCCGTCAACCCGGTAGATGCCAAGGTGCGCAAAAGCGCGCTGCCCGACGGCGGCGAGCCGCGGGTGCTGGGTTACGACGCGGTAGGCGTGGTCGATGCCGTGGGCAGTGCAGTCACTCGCTTTCAGCCGGGTGACCGAGTGTGGTACGCGGGCAGCATCGCGCGCCAAGGCTCCAATGCCGAGTACCAACTGGTCGATGAGCGTATCGCCAGCCTGGCGCCAAAAAGTCTGTCTGACGTCCAGGCAGCGGCTCTCCCCCTCACCGCCATTACCGCCTGGGAGCTACTGTTTGACCGCCTGGAACTGGGCCTGCGCGACACCAAAGGCAAAACATTATTAGTGGTAGGTGCTGCCGGTGGCGTTGGCTCGATTCTGATTCAGCTTGCCAAGCAACTCACCGATATCACCGTGATTGGGACGGCCTCTCGCCCGGAAAGCCAAGCCTGGGTCACGTCGCTCGGCGCCGATGCAGTGATCGACCACCGCCAACCGCTGGATGAAGCGCTCAACGCCGCAGGCTACGAGCAGGTGGATATGGTGATCAGTCTGAACCAAACCGACCACCACTTTGAGGCGATCATCAATGCCTTGAAGCCCCAGGGTAAACTGGCGCTGATCGATGACCCTGAGCTGATCGATGTGCGCAAACTCAAGCTCAAAAGCCTGTCGCTGCACTGGGAGCTGATGTTCACGCGGCCGTTGTTCACCACCGAGGACATTGCCAAGCAGCACGACCTGTTGAGCGAAGTCGCCGCCATGGTGGATAGCGGACGTTTGACCACCACGCTTGGCGAGGTGATTGGCCCGATCAATGCCGACAACCTAACGCGCGCTCACGCACTGATCGAGAGCAACCGCACCGTGGGCAAGTTGGTGCTGGAAGGGTTTTAAACGCGCTCGCCGATCATTTTAAGATGGCTTGGGGCATCAGCCGTTGCACTCTTGGGCGCAAGGCGGCACATTAGCCGCCACCGCCCAAGAGCTCCGAGTCACGCCCATGCACGATGAATTTGTGGCCAATTTGCGCCTGCTGTGCAGCTACTACCCGTCGATTGCCGACGTGTGCCGTCGCCTGCCCATCAACCGGGCACAGTTCAACCGCTATCTCAGCGGACGTTACTATCCCAGCCATGCGGCGCTCCAGCGGATCTGCCATTTTTTTGGCGTCACGCCAGACGATATTGCTCTGCCCCACCACGATTTTCGTGCACTGGTTCAAACCGGGCAGCTCAACGCCGACACCGCAAGCACCTCACTGCCCTGGCCCAATGCGCTCATCCAGCGGGGTAGCGAAGGGATGGAGCGCTATCTAGGGCGCTATTTCGAGCTTTATCACTCGATGTCGCGCCCCGGCTATTTAATGCGCACACTGGTGTGTTTGGAAAAACGAGAAGGCGGCGTGGTCTACCAGCGTACCGAGCGCATGCAAGTAATACCGGGTAAGCGACCCTGTCATAACCGCTACGTCGGCGCCGCGGTCAAGCTGGCCGATCGGCTGTTTTTGGTCGACCACGAAACCCTGAACGGACACGAAATCACCCAAACCATTCTGTTTCCCAGCTTTCAGAGCCAGGTCACGCGTCTCACCGGCCTGAAAATGGGCGTGGCGGACAACAGTGAACGCATGCCCTGCTGTGTTCGAGTGGTGTATCAACGCCTGGATGAACAGGTCAGCCTACGCGAGGCGCTAGCCAAATGCGGTTTGCTAGCCATGGATGATCCGTCGCTAGATGCGTCGCTGCTCGCCGCCGTGAACAACGACGTGCAGAGTGGAGATTACCACTTCCGCGCGCGTCATTGAGCGCTAGCGTGCTAGCGAGGCACTAAGACGTGCTCGAACAAAATGGCTTCGAAGTGTTCCATAGGCGCAACGGATTTGAGGGTTTTGGCTCGTAGAATCGCGCCCTCCCAGCCAGAGAGTATAAAGCTCGCCAGCGACTCGGGCGCGATGGCTGTATTAATCGTCCCGTCGGTTTGGGCGTGGTTTAGGCAGGTGACGAAGCGCCTTTCCCAACGCTGAAACACCACGTTCAACGCATCGCGAAAGGTATCGCTCTGACCGGATAGCTCTTGACCAAGGTTGCCGATCAGACAGCCGGTGGTGTGATCACAATCGAGCATGTGGGCGCGACCGGTGGCGAAGTAGCGGCGCAAGCGCTCGAGAGGCGCCAGCGTCGTATCTTCCAGCAGCGCCGCCAACGACGCATCGTAATCGTCGGCAAAGCGCTCGATGACCGCCAAGCCGAAGTCCTCTTTACTGGAAAAGTAGTGGTAAAACGAGCCTTTGGGGACACCGCAGGTTTTTAATACAGCATTGATACCCGTCGCATTATAGCCCTGCTGGGCAATCAGCTCGGCACCAGAATCAATGAGTTTGTCGCGGGTGGCGGTGTTTTTCATAACGTCGTACAGACCAGGAAGTCTATGGCTTTTCACATGGATGATGGCAGTTATAGTGCAGTTCGTCAGCGCCGGGTGCAAAAAAAGCGCTTCTTGTCGGCTTGCACACTCTTTGCACAAAGCTTACCTAATCGCTGCCCGGCAATCGGTGATGCTAGCATGATACGCCTATTTTTCTGGAATTTTCGCTCTTAGCCAACGGATATCACCCGTCCATGACCTCCTTTCGCTCTTACGCTTTCTTTCAGCAAGGCCGCATCGGTATTGGTGCACTGGCAGCACTGCTGGTGTTCGTCGGTGGTTTGGCGCTCGCGTGGTGGATCGTCAGCCAACCGCCTCGGGTCGAGCGTCGTCCGCCCCCGCCGCCAACGCCGCCGGTGGTCGATGTCATCACCACCGAACAGCGGCTGCAATCCCCCACGCTAGAGGGTTTCGGCCGCGTGGAAGCAGAGAAAGCCACCGAGCTTGCCAGCCGCGTAGCGGGCCAGCTCGAACGCTTTGGCGAGGGCGTGTTGCCTGGGCGAGTCGTGGAACAGGGCGAACCGGTGGCCTATATCGATCAAGCCGACCTGCGTTTGGCTCTCGAAGACGCCGAAGCTCAACTGGCGAATGCTCAGGCGCAGTTAGCATTGGAGCAGGCCGAACAGCAGCGCGCGCGCAGCGAGTATGAATCCTTTGGACGCCAACTCAGCGCCGAACGCCGCTCCCTGGTACTGCGAGAACCACAGCTTCGTCAGGCACAGGCCCAATTGACCCAAGCCCGCGTGGTGCGAGACCAAGCGGCGCTCAACCTGGAGCGTGCGACCTTGACCGCCCCGTGGCGAGCCATGGTCCAAGAGCGTTTGGTGGGCGCTGGCAGTCTATTGAGCCAAGGCACCGCCGTGGTGAGTTTGGTCGGCGTCGAGCAGTTCTGGGTGCGCGCATCACTGCCGGGGGAATCGCTGGACTGGCTGTCGCCGGGGGGTAGCGTCACGCTCTCCAGCCAAGGCTGGCCGGAAGGCGCTTCCAGAGAAGGCACCCTGCTTTCTATTTTACCCAACCTCGAAGAGAACGGCTTGCAGGCCCAGCTATTGATCGCCGTGGACGATCCGCTGGCGCTCGATCACGATGGCCCTGCCCTACGGATGGGCGATGTGCTGCGTGTGGCGTTCCACACCACCGCCGAAGAGCCACTGATCGCGCTGCCTTCGGCAGCGCTGCGCCCCGGCGAGCAGGTGTGGTGGGTAGACGACGAGAACCGCCTACAGCGCACTCAGGTAACGCTGGCCTACCGCGGCCAAGACGACGTGTTGGTGCGCAGCGGCCTGGCGCCCGGCCAACGGGTAGTGGTCGCGGGCCTTGCCCAGCCGCGAGAAGGTCAGGAAGTTCGCCTTCGCCAGCGCGGCGACACGCCCGCTCAGAATGAGGGAGCGGCTCGATGATGCGCAAAGGACCGTTGGCATGGATGGTCGATCATGGCGTTGCTCCTAACCTGTTGATGGTGCTGTTCATCGTCGGCGGTTTGATGGCGTCGCTGGCGATCAAAAAAGAGGTGTTTCCCGAATTCGAGACGGAAATCGTCCAGGTCACCATCAGCTATCCGGGCGCTACGCCAGAGGACGTCGAGCAGAGTTTGCTACTGCCGGTCGAGGCCGCCATTGCCGATGTCGAAGGCATCGATGAGCTAACCGCCAGTGCCAGCGAGGGCAGCGGGGTGGTCAGCGCTACGTTGATCGATGGCATCGACGTGATGCGGGCGTACCAGGATATTCAGCAATCCGTGAATGCCATCACTACCCTGCCCGCCGCCGCCGACCCGCCCCGCTTCACCCTGGCAGGCCGCTCACGCAGTGTGGTCAGCCTGCAGGTGTATGGCAGCGTTGGGTTGGCCGCTCTCCACGACGCCGCCGAGAGCGTGCGTGCCGAGCTGCAGGCCACGAGCGGTATTTCACGCGCAGAGCTCTCGGGCAATCGTGAGCGAGAGATTCAGGTGCATTTGGATGAAGAGGCCATCGAGCGCTACGGATTGGATCATCAGCAGTTGGCCAGCCGCATTGCCGAGGAGGCGCTGGACCTTGCCAGCGGCCAGCTCACTACCGCCGAAGGCGAGTGGCTGATCCGCTACCAAGGACGACGCAATAGCGCCGACGAGTTCGCCGAGCTGCCGATCTTGACCACCGCCCAGGGCGCTCCCGTGGTGCTGGGCGATATTGCCAGGGTCAGCGAGGGCTTTGCCGAAACCGACCGAGAGGAGTTCTACAACGGTTTGCCAGGGCTATCGGTGGACGTGTACCAAATCGGCGATCAGACCCCTACTAGCATTTCCAATGCGGTCTATGGCGAGCTGGAGCGACTACGCACCAACCTACCTGATGGCGTTCGCTTGGACGTGTCACGGGATAGTTCGGAGGTCTATGAGGACCGTCTTAGCCTACTGTTGAAAAACGCCTGGATGGGCTTGGCCCTGGTGCTGTTCTTGATGGCACTTTTTTTAGAGGCGCGGCTGGCCTTTTGGGTCACGCTCGGCATTCCCACGGCGTTTTTGGGGGCCATGCTGTTTCTACCCTGGGTCGGCGTGTCGCTCAATATGATGTCGATGTTCGCCTTCATCATCGCCCTGGGTATCGTGGTGGATGACGCCATCATGGTGGGTGAAAACATCTACAGCTATCGGGAGCAAGGCTATTCGCTGCGCGATGCGGCCGTCAAAGGCGCTCAAGAAATCGCCACCCCGCTGACCTTCGCGATTCTCTCCAATATCGTCGCCTTTCTACCGCTGCTATTTCTGCCGGGCTTTTTGGGGCTGATTTTTGCCACCGTACCGGTCGTCGTGATCACGGTGTTCATCATTTCTCTGGTAGAAGCGCTATTCATTCTGCCTGCCCACTTGGCGCATGCTAGCAAGCCCCGCCAAACGCCCGCCTGGCAGCGACCCATCGAAGCGGTGCGCCTGCGCATGCAGCGCGGCTTGCATCACGTTACCTACCGGCAGTTCGAATCCTTGTTGCAGCGCGCGCTCGACCAGCGCCTGCTGACCGTTTCCGTGGGAGTGGCCATTCTCTGCGTGACGCTGGCCTGGGCGATGAGCGGCCGGCTCGGATTCTCTCTGATGCCCCGAGTCGAGTCGGATCAGGTGCAGGCCAGCGTGACGCTGCCGATTGGCAGCCACATCAGCGTGAGCCGCGAGCTGAGCCAGCAGCTGCTCGACGCCGCCGAGCGGCTCAGCGAGCGAGAAGAGACGCTCAGCTTCAGCAGCACGCGCAGTCGCTTGGACGGCGAAAGCCTGGAAGTGCGTCTGGATATCGCGCCAGAAAGCCTGGACGCCTGGCCACCGTCACGTATTGCCCGAGAGTGGCGAGAGCTCACTGGGGATCTTTTAGGCGCGCAGTCGGTTCGCTTCGAATCTGATGTGGGCGGCCCAGGCAGCGGCGCGGCCTTAAGCCTACGCCTTTCCCACCCTGACACCCACGTCTTGGAAGCCGCCGCCGCCCGTCTGGCAGAACGACTTGGGGAGTATGGATTGACCGATATCGACAGCGGCTTGGGCGACGGCAAGCCTCAACTCGAAATGCGCCTCTCCGCCGAGGGGCGCTCGTTAGGGCTGACCGGTAGTGACCTGGCCCAGGCGCTGCGCGGCCCGTTGCAAGGTGCCACGGCAGTGGAGCAGTTCATCGGTCGTCAGGAAGTCAGTGTGGAAGTGCGCCTGCCAGAGACGTCGCGTAACAGCCTTAGCGAGCTCTACCGTCTGCCGATCCGCACGCCGGACGGCATGAGCGTGCCGCTCTCGAGAGTCGCCGATATCACACTGAGCCAAGCCTCCAGCAGCCTACAGCGGATCGATGGGCGGCGCATCATCACCGTCACCGCCGATTCCGAGGGTGACCAAGCGATTAATCAGGTAATCGCCACCCTGCAAGAAGAGGTGTTCCCAGCGCTCAGCAACACTTGGCCGGGGCTCGAAGTGAGCATGGGCGGCCGACAGCAGGACACCGCCGACAACCTCGCCACGCTGCGCACCGCCATGTGGCTGATGCTCGCCGCGCTTTACGCGCTGCTCGCCATTCCTTTCAGAAGCTACCTGCAGCCGCTGTTGGTGATGGCTGCCATTCCGTTTGGCATCGTGGGCGCGGTAGGTGGGCATCTACTCATGGGCTTTGGGCTGTCGATCATCAGCCTATTGGGTATGCTAGCACTCTCCGGCGTGGTGATTAACGATGCGCTGGTGTTGATCGACTACGCCAACCGCAAGCGTCGTGAAGGCTTGGCCCCGCGAGAAGCCATCGTGGCGGCCGCAACCCGCCGCCTGCGGCCGATCATGATGACCACGCTGACCACCTTTTTGGGGCTTGCGCCGATGATTTTGGAGACCTCCCGTCAGGCTCGTTTTATGATTCCCATGGCGATTTCGCTTGGTTTTGGCATGCTGTTCGCCACCCTGATTCTTCTGCTGATGGTGCCGTGCCTCTATCTAAGCCTGGAAAATCTGCGTGAACGGTTGAGCGCACCACACCCGCCTAGCCAAACGGATATGACCTAATGCGTAGATGGAGTCGACTTCGCCAGTGGCGACCGTCGCGGCTGGGGCTAAAGCTGTTCGTCGTGATTCTCAGCGTCAACGTCGCCATTGCGGCCAGTGTGTTCCTGGCCGTGTCGTACAGTATCGACCGCGGCTTTCTCGAGTACCTCAATCAAGCCCAAGAGCGGCGGGCCACGCTGCTCGCCGACGGGCTCATTACCCGCTGGGAGACCCAAGGCGACTGGGCATGGTTGGAAGCGTCTCCAGAGCGCTGGCCCTACATCGTCCGGTTCGAGTTGGGCCAAGAGCATCGTGACCGCCCTTCTCCCTTGGGCGAGGCACAAGACTTCGCACTGCGCGATAGCGACGGTGAGTATGTGATACCGCCGACGGATACCCCGCGCGGCTCGATAGGCTGGCGCTGGCTGATGCTGTATAGCGATATGACCCCAAACGGCCAGCGAGAAGCGATTGGCGCGCTGGGTTTTCGTCCACCGCAAGAGATGATGGAGCGCATGGAGAGCCGGTTTTTAGAGCGCCAGCAGCGCAATCTGGTACTCATCGTCATCTCGCTGGGGCTTGCCTCGCTGCTTCTAGCAGGAGGCCTCTCCTGGTGGCTTGGGCGACGTACCCGAGCGTTAGCCGGCGCCACTCTGCGGTTGACCGAAGGCGACTACCACACTCGCTTGCCAGAGCGCGGACGAGACGAACTATCGCGCTTGGCACGTGACTTCAACGTGCTGGCCGCCACGCTCGAAGCCAGCCGCGAAGCCCGCGCCCGCTGGGTCTCGGACACTGCCCACGAACTGCGCACACCGCTGGCCGTTCTGCGCGGAGAAATCGAAGCCATGCAGGATGGCATCCGCCCGCTCAACCAAGAAAATCTGGGGTCGCTGGCCCAGGAAGTGGCCCAACTCGAGCGGTTGGTGGCCGATTTACGCTTGCTCTCCCAAAGCGACGCGGGTGCGCTGGATATTCAGCTAGCCCCCATGAACCTCACTGAGAGTCTGGAAAGTCGCTTGAACGATGCCGACCGTTGGCTAGAAGAGAGCGGCCTTTCGCTGAGCACCGAACTGACACCAGACGTCATGATACGTGGCGATGCCCAGCGGCTGCGCCAACTATGGAACAACTTACTGGACAACAGCTGTGCCTATACCCAGCCGCCTGGTCAGCTAAGCGTCGCCCTGACATGCGAACGCGACCACGCAGTGATTACTTGGCAAGACAGCGCGCCTGGCGTACCCCCAGAGGAGCTGTCACGATTGACCGAGCGGCTCTATCGTGTGGAGGGTTCCCGCAACCGCGCCAGCGGTGGCAGCGGCTTGGGGCTTTCCATTGCCAGCGCCCTCGTCGCCGCCCACGGCGGCACGCTCACGCCTAGCGCTTCGCCCCTGGGCGGTTTGACCTGGATCCTCCGCTTACCGCTGCTAAGCGCCTCATAATCCGATCATAAGCGAGCCGATATGTCTCAGAGTGCTGCACACCCCGACGCTTCATCTCACGACGGCCTCACAGAGGATACTCCTCTACTGATCGTCGAGGACGAGCCCAAAATCGCCCGGCTCATGGCCGACTATCTGCAAAACAACAACTTCGCCCCGACCATCATCGGCCACGGTGGCGAGGTCATGCCATGGCTCACTCAACACGCGACGTCCCTAGTGCTATTGGACGTGATGCTGCCAGGTAAGGATGGCCTGACGCTCTGTCGGGAAATTCGCCAACAGTGGCCCACGCTCCCGATCATCATGGTCACGGCCAAAGTCGAGGAGGTCGACCGCTTACTCGGGCTCGAACTGGGCGCCGATGATTACATTTGCAAACCCTTTAGTCCCCGCGAAGTCGTCGCCCGGGTAAAGGCCGTGCTGCGCAGAAGCCAGGCCGCCGCTCAGGGCGATGCTCCGACGACCGTCAAACTCGCCCCGGTCACGCTGGACGAAGAGGGCTGGCAGGCGCTGGTCAATGGTCACGACCTGGGGCTCACGGCAGTGGAGTTTCAGTTACTGCGAGTCATGATGCAGTCGCCCGGACGTATTTTCAGCCGCGAGCAGCTGATGGACCATATGTACCGTGACAACCGCATCGTCTCCGAACGTACCGTTGACAGCCATATCAAGAAGCTGCGTAAAAAAATCACCGAAGCGCTACCCGAGCAGGAAATCATTCGCTCGGTGTATGGCGTGGGCTACAAATATCAGCCCGAGGGGTAAGCCGCTTCCCTAAGTGAAACCTGGCGATTCAAAAACGCAATGCCCGCTTCGATGGCACTGCCACGCAGCAGGAAGCTCGTGACATGGCCTCGCCCACGCTGTAGATAGAGTTCGCTAAGCGTTCCCTGGGCTTTCAACGCCGCGTAGAAGTCAGTGGCGTGGTCGACCGGCACGAGCTGATCCCAACTGCCGTGAAACAGAAAAAAGGGCGGTGCCTTCGCGGTAATCTGGCGTGCCGGAGAGGCCAATGCGTAAGCTTCCGGCCGCTCGGCCCGCGTCCCGCCGATAAAATCGACCACCAAGCGGCCATCGTCGAACTTCAGCAGATCACTGGGTAATCCTCCGGCCATGACCGCAGCCAAGCGTGCGTGCTCACCGCCGTAAGGATCTGCCAGCGGGCCGTCACTGCCCGCAAGCGCCAGCAGGCAGACCAAATGCGCGCCGGAGGAGAAACCGACACCGACAATGCGGTCGGTATCGATCTGCCATGTAGCGGCGTTCGCGTGTATCCAGGCCATGGCCTGCTGAAGATCGTGTAGCTGGGCGGGGAAGCGATAGTCGGGGGCAAAACGGTGTTCGATATTTACCGTCACGTATCCCTGAGCCGCTAACTGCTCTGCGATACGCTCCATATCCTCCGGCCCACGATTCCGCCAGCCGCCCCCATGCACGACGAGCGCTGCTGGGCGAAGCGCGCTGCTTTGCGTACTGGGGAGCAGCACGTGGGCACGTAAGGGTTCGGGCCACGCCTCTGGTGTATAGCGTTGGGGGTCCAGTCGGGTGAACGGCTGGGGCTCACGCAGGGCACTCTGCTCGATGGCAGGCTCACCCTGAGTGACTTGATGGGTGGCGCCGCAGCCGCTTAACCATAACGCAAGCGCGCTGAAGCCCACGATTCGTCGAAGACCAAGCATATCGGGCATGCAATTCTCCTTCTGACCATCGGTAGTGGCGTTTCCCCTCACCGCTCGATCGCCCCGTGTTCTCGTTGTCGAATTGTCTGAGCAAGATCACGGTTGTTGCACACTTTGTGCAACCGTTTTACACCAAGCCATTGAATACTGACATCGTCAAATTACCACGTATTCACCGATGAGGTATGCCATGAAGATGTCACTTCGCCAACTGTTTGCTCCCGCGTTTCTGGCCGTTGCCCTAATGCCACTCGCCTTCACTGCACAAGCGGATCATCACGACGGACAAGGCATGGATCGAGAAGCCATGAAAGAGCGCATGGAAGAGCGCCGCCAGGAAGTTTACCAGCGCGCTGAACTGAGCGAGGAGCAGCAAGCAGCCCTCAATGAGGCCCACGCCGAGCATCGTGAGGCCGTCCTGGCACTGCGTGAAGAGCATCAAGCCCGTGTCGCCGAAATTCTCTCCGACGAAGAGCAGCAGGCGCTGCGTGATGCCATGCACGACATGCACGCTGAGTACCGCCAAGAGCGTGGTCATAGTGGCCACGGCAAACGCGACCACCATGACGATTCCACCCACGACATGGACACCGAAGAGGCTGCTGCCGAGTAAACGTTTATTTAGCGTCAAACACTCTCTCCGCGCCCAGCTTAGCTGGGCGCGTTTGTTTCTATATTCCTCCCGTAGCCCCTTGCGCGCCCTGTCTCATGCGCTTTCCCCCTGGCTGGCCTGCTTGGCGCTCGACTTGAAGTGAACGTCTAAAGCGCGTATTTTATTTGAACGTTCATTCAAAAATAACGTGTTTCTCATCTTTGTCTTAACAACAGGAGTCCGCCTCCATGGCGAAAGACAACCCCGTCCTCCCCTCACGAGACCGCTTGAACCCCGTGGTTTTCCACGGCAGCGTTGCCGGTATTCTCGTGTTCTTGATCATGACGATGCTGTTCACCGAGCAAGCAGGCGCTTTCTTCGATGCAGGCCTTGCCTGGGTGAGCAAAACGTTTGGCTGGTACTACATGCTGGCGATTGTGGCGTATCTGGTGTTCGTGGTGATCATCGGCATGTCCCGTTACGGCAGCATCCGCCTTGGCCCCGACCACTCACGGCCTGAGTTCTCGTTACTCTCCTGGTCGGCCATGCTGTTTGCCGCAGGCATTGGCATTGACCTTTTGTTTTTCAGCGTTGCCGAGCCGGTCGCCCACTATTTGGCGCCGCCCGATCTAACCCCTGAAAGCCAAGAGGCCATGCGTAACGCCGTCGTTCAAACCTATCTGCACTGGGGGCTCTCCGGTTGGGGGCTGTACGTGCTGATGGGCATGGCACTGGCCTACTTCAGCTACCGCCACCGTTTGCCGCTGGCGATTCGTAGTGCGCTCTATCCGCTGCTGGGCAAGCGCATTCACGGCCCAATTGGCAACGCCGTGGATATCACCGCCGTGATCTCGACCGTATTCGGGATTGCCACCAGCTTGGGTATTGGGGTGATCCAGCTCAACTACGGCTTGAATTATATGTTCGACGTGCCGGAAACCTTGACGGTTCAGGTCATCTTGATCGTCCTGGTGGTCGTGCTTGCCACGATCTCGGTGGTGACGGGTGTCGAGAAAGGCATCCGCCGCCTCTCCGAGTTCAACATGCTGCTGGCTCTGGCGCTGATGCTGTTCGTTCTTTTCTCCGGTGACACCCTGGTGCTGCTGGATAAAGTGGTCAACAACGCTGGCGACTACCTCTCAGGCTTCGTTGCTGCCAGCTTCGATACTTACGCCTTTGCCGATGAAGGTGCCCAAGAGTGGAAAATGTGGTGGACCATCTTCTTCTGGGGCTGGTGGATCGCCTGGACGCCTTTCGTCGGGCTGTTTCTGGCGCGCATCTCCCGCGGCCGTACCATTCGCCAATTCGTGGCTGGCGCCCTGTTCATTCCGCTCTCGTTCATGATGGTATGGATGTCCATTTTCGGTAACAGCGGTATCGAACTGGTGGCCAACCAAGGCGTTGCCGAACTGGGCGAGCAGGCCTTGAATTCGCCACAGACCACGCTCTATACGCTGTTGGAGTACTACCCCTACGTGGGCATCACCGCTGCGGTCGTGACCGTTCTGGGGATCGTATTCTTCATTACCTCGGCGGATTCGGGTGCGCTGGTGCTGGCCAACTTCACCTCGATCTTGAGCGACGTGAACCACGACGCACCGGTGAAACTGCGTATTTTCTGGTCGGCCGTGATTGGCCTGATCACCGTCGCGCTATTGATGGCTGGCGGGCTGAACGCGCTGCAAAGCGCCGTGGTGATCACCGCACTGCCGTTCTCGGTGGTGATCTTCGCCATCATGGTGGGGACTTACAAAGCACTGAAGCTGGAAGGCAGCAAAGCCGACGCCCGCCGCATGATTGCGGGCAGCGCGCCCGGCGGCGACTGGCGCGAGCGCCTGGACCGCGCGCTGGACACCTCCAACCGTGCAGGTGCCGCCGCCACCATCGAGCACTCGATTCGTCCGGCGATGACACAGTTTGCTCAGGAGCTCGAGAGCCGGGGCCAGACGGCCAACGTCACCGAAGAACAGGTCGAGGGGGAATCACTGCCCACGCTGACGCTGCAGGTCGACCTTGGCGACGCGACGAGCTTCGTCTATCAAGTTTGCCCGCACCGCATGCGCACACCGAGTTTCATCCCCGCAGACGATGACTTCTACGTGCGTTTGGATGTGTACCTTGCCGAGGGAGGTCTGGAAAAAGACCTCAACGGCTACACCCGGGGTCAAGTGATTGGAGACCTGGTGGCAGAGTACGAACGTCACCTGCACTTCCTCACCCTGGCGGGCCAGCAAATGGGCCATGTGCAGGCTATGCCAGGCACCATCGGCGAACCGCCGGAGGACGCTCAGATGTAATGGCATTCGCTCAATAAGAAACCCCGGTCATATCGACCGGGGTTTTTTGTGCTTTACGTACTCGCGCGGCTTAGAAGAAGCCCAGCGGATTGATATCGTAGCTGACCAGCAGGTTCTTGGTTTGCTGGTAGTGCTCGAGCGCTACCTTGTGGGTTTCGCGGCCAACGCCGGATTTCTTGTAGCCCCCAAAGGCCGCGTGGGCGGGATACTGATGGTAGCAGTTAGTCCATACGCGGCCCGCTTGAATGCCACGCCCCATGCGGAAGGCGACGTTGATATCGCGGCTCCACACGCCAGCCCCCAAGCCAAACTCAGTATCGTTGGCAATCGCCAGCGCTTCTTCTTCGTCCTTGAAGGTGGTCACCGCCACCACCGGACCAAAAATCTCCTCCTGGAACACGCGCATCTGATTATTGCCTTTCAACAGCGTCGGCTGAATGTAGTAACCGCTATTGATGCTGTCATCCAGCGTCTCTTTATTGCCCCCAGTGAGGAATTCGGCGCCCTCGTCACGGGCGATATCCATGTACGACATGATCTTGTCGAACTGCTCTTGGGAAGCCTGCGCACCTACCTGCACATCGGTATCCAGCGGGTTCCCACGCTTGATGGTTTGGGTGCGCTCGATGACCTTCGCCATGAACTCGTCGTACATGCTCTCTTGGATCAGCGCACGCGACGGGCAGGTACACACTTCGCCCTGGTTGAAGAACGCCAGCACCAGCCCTTCGACCGCTTTGTCGATGAAGCTCGGCTCGGCGTTCATGATATCGGCGAAGTAAATGTTGGGAGACTTGCCGCCCAGCTCGACGGTAGAGGGAATGATGTTCTCTGCTGCGCATTTCAGAATGTGTGAGCCCACGGGCGTCGAGCCGGTGAAGGCAATCTTGGCAATGCGCTTACTGGTGGCCAGCGCCTGACCGGCTTCTGCGCCGAAGCCGTTGACGATATTGAGCACCCCAGGCGGCAGCAGGTCGCCAATCAACTCGACCACTTTCAAAATGGAAGCAGGCGTCTGCTCGGCGGGCTTGAGAACGACACAGTTACCTGCCGCTAGCGCCGGGCCTAGCTTCCAGGCCGCCATGAGAATCGGGAAGTTCCAGGGGATGATTTGCCCCACCACGCCCAGCGGCTCGTGGAAATGGTACGCCACGGTATTGGCGTCGATATCGGCCGCGGTCCCCTCTTGGGAGCGCAGGCAGCCAGCGAAGTAGCGGAAGTGGTCGACCGCCAGTGGAATGTCCGCATTGAGGGTTTCACGCACGGCTTTGCCATTGTCCCACGTTTCGGCCACGGCCAGCATTTCGAGATTCTGTTCGAGGCGGTCGGCGATTTTGAGCAGGATATTGCTGCGCTCTTGCACCGACGTTTTGCCCCAGGCCGGGGCGGCTTTGTGGGCAGCATCCAACGCTTTTTCGATGTCTTCCGCGCTGGAGCGGGGAATTTCACAGAACACTTTGCCATTGACTGGGCTAACGTTGTCGAAATACTGACCGTTCACGGGGGGAACGAATTCGCCGCCGATGTAGTTGCCGTAGCGCTTTTCGAACGAGACAACCGAGCCCGCTTCACCTGGGTTGGCGTAGATCATGGTACTGCTCCTGGGTATTATGATTGTTAAAAGGTGCCTACCCAGTGTTGGCCACTTGCGCCGATCACGATATAGCCCGATGGCAGGACGCACCCTCATTCCTTGGTAGGAGACGCCATGTACTCGCTGTTAGTAGCAGATGACCATCCGCTGTTTCGCGATGCGCTGCAGGCAGTGATCGTCAGCGGCTTCACCGATACGCAGCTGTTCGAGGCCGATAGCCTCGCCGCGGCCATGGCACGTATCGATACACAAGAAGGGTTGGATCTGCTGCTGCTGGATTTGAGCCTGCCGGATGCCGATGGGTTGGAGGGGTTGAAAACCCTACGCGAGACCTTCCCCTGGCTGCCGGTGGCCATCGTCTCGGCGCATCAAGAGCGCCAGCTCGTGCTCGATGCCATTACGCTCGGTGCCGTGGGCTACATCCCTAAATCGACCCCGCGCGCGCAGCTGCTGGCTGCTCTGCAGCAAATTCTTCAGGGACAGCTCTACTTACCCGCTGATATCATGCGCCGACCTCCCCCTCCGTCACGCGCGGCCTCGGTCGCTTCCCCTTCGACTACTCCGTCAAGCAGGCTGACGCGGCTCACGGAGAAGCAGTTAGACGTGTTGAGCTGTATGAGTCAGGGCATGTCCAACAAACAGATCGCCCGGGAACTGAACATTGCCGAAACCACGGTCAAAACCCATGTATCGGCGATTTTGCGTAAGCTCGGCGCGAGCAGCCGAGTGCACGCCATTGTCATGGCGGGTGAGGAAGATTTGAGCGGCTATTTAGCCAAACGCCCGGCGCGCTAGCCGTTCTCCAACAGCGTGCCCAGCAGCATTTTGAGGCGCAGCGGCTTGAGCGGTTTCAACAGGCAGTGGATGCCCGCTTCGCGGGTGGCCCGCTTTACGGCGGCTTCGTGATTGGCCGTAATGACCACGGCCGCTAATCCGGGATAGCGGCGGCGCAACCGGGCGGCGAGATCGATACCGTTCTCACGATGCTCGCCGAGGTGGTAATCCACCAACAGCACGGCCGGACGTTCACCGTCGCTGGCCGCCTCCAACGCGCTCACCGTCGCGGCCGCTCGTACCCGACATCCCCAACCGCCCAAGAGCGCCTGCATACCTTCGGTAATGGCCGGATCATCGTCCACCACCCACACGACGCACCCCTGCAAGGGATCGACATCCCACTCGGTGGACGTTCGCGGCGGGGCAGCTTGATCCTTGCCGATATCGGCATAGGGCACCAAAATCGAGAACAGAGAGCCGTGGCCCAGTTGAGAGGCCAACCGAACAGGATGGCCCAGCATCGTGCTAATGCGGTCCACGATGGCCAACCCCAATCCCAGCCCGCGACTCTGGTTCGCCTGAGGCTGACTGGCGCGGCGAAACTCCAGAAATATCGCTTGACGCTGCGGTTCTGGAATTCCTGGCCCCGTATCACCCACCATGATCTCCAACCCCTCACGGCGACGGCGGCAGCCTAATAGCAAATGGCCATGCTCGGTGTAGCGCACCGCGTTGCTGAGAAAATTGCGAACCACCCGCGCCAATAGCGCCAAGTCCGACTCCACCCATACCTGAGAAGGTACGTAGTGGAGAGTTAGCCCGCGCACCCCGGCGACTTGGCGATACTCCTCGGCCAGCGCATCCAACAGCGTGCTAACGGCAAAGGGGGCTTTATCAGCGTGGAGCACACCGGCGTCCAGGCGGGAGATGTCCACCAGCGTTCCCAACAGCCCTTCGACATCTTTCAGCGACCGGCCAATATGGCTGACCAGTGCTTGGGACGCTGCCGGAAGCGCATGGGCTTCCAGGGCACTGGCAAACAGTCGAGCCGCATTGAGCGGCTGCAGCAAATCATGGCTGACGGCCGCCAGGAACTTGGTTTTCGACGCGTTGGCCGCCTGGGCCTCGGCATTGGCCGCCAGCAGCCGTGCATTGACTTGGCTCAACTCATCCAACGTGCGGTGCAGCGCGTCGGTGCGCTCGCGCACCTGTTCGGCCAGCAGCACCGAGCGCTCGAAGGCCGCATAGGGCGCCCCGTTAGGAGTACCGCCGGACTCCACGCGCTCCATGAGCGCCGCACACACTTTGCGCAGGCGCTGATTCTCTTCACGCAGGGCCGCCACGTCGTTCGACGACGGCGCATCAGAGAGCTGGAAGAGTGCCAAAGGCCACCCCCGTAAAGGTTTGATTCACATGCATCCCGTGGTGCTGCTCGCCGTAAGTATTGAAACCGATCACTCTTGCCTGGCGCAGTAGTGCGGAGGCTCGATCGAGTTGTTCCATCGACTCCAGAGCCATTCGCCGCAAAAAGCAGTCACAGCCGATGATCGCTGCGGGTTCGCCGAGGCGCTCTTCCACGTCCTGCAGCATACGAGCCAAATCTTCCAATAGCGGCGTGGGTTGCATGGCGGTCAGCACAATGCCGTTTTCCACCGCGCAATAGAAGCTGAGGCTGCCATCCTCGTTGACCCGCTGAATCGAGCGAATATAGTGCTGCCCACCTAAATGCACCGCCAGCGGATGCTGGGCAAAGACCGCAGGCGTCAGTGCTTCCACCGGGCATCCCACGAGGGAAGCATACAACTCGGCAGCCGGCAGGCCATTGAGTTCCAGCACCCGGCGGCGCTCTCGGTCGACAGCGGTGACCACGAGCTTATGCGCCAGCGGCTCTAGGTGATGGGTAGAGAAGACGTCGAACGGCAGCCGCGTATTGATCATGACCACCACGGCCGCCCGAGTATGGAAGCGACCCTCAGCATACACATGGGTGTGGGTGAGGTGGTTGTCGTCCCCGGCGGAGCCGCCAAAACTTGGAATGCGCCCAAGCGCGGCATCCAGCGTTGCCAGCACCTGCTCTTCACGGCTGGAAAGCCCATCCAGCAGTGTCAGAGCAAAGCTATGCTCATTGACCGGCGCCACGGCTTGCCGACGACAGCGCTCCAGTAGCCCATCGACCAGCGGTTGAGCGGTGGGCAAATCAAAGTGTTCGAGGTCATCGATCAGCGCGGTTTCGACGGCAAACAAGCGCCTATCGAAACAGATGGCGACAATAGAGCCGCGATCGTAGCCATCGGGCGTCAGCTCACCTGCCGTTGTGCAGCCACTGACTGGAAGCTCGCCAAACGCCTGACAAAGCGCGTCCGCTAGCTGCGACAACGGATACTCGGCGCTACAAAAGAACAGCACGAAACCGGCGTGCTCGTGACACAGCGCGAGAGCCAGCGCATGGGCAGCATCCTGAGGGTTGGGCTCACGGCTCGCGGCCGCACTCAAACCATGATTAGTGAAGCGGGTGGTCACGACGCCATCTCTCCAGCGCGGCATAAGTTCGTGCAGCGCAGTGACGCAGCGTGTCAAAACACGCTGTTAGCGGCTCGAGCGATGCCTCGTCAAGCGCAGCCATGCTCTCCAGCCGCTTGGCTTGCGCAGCCAACTGCTCTGCGCCCATGCTCACTGACTCGCCCCGCAGTTGATGCGCTAGCCGCTCGACCTGACGCCAGTGGTCACGACTCGATGTGCTCCCAGCAGCAAAGTAGCCAGAAAGCTGGGCAATGTAGTCGCTCGCTTGCTGATGATAGAGCACCGCCAGTTGATCGACACTATCAGCCCCGAGCGAGCCGACGAGGGTGGCCAACGTCGTTTCATTGAGTAGGGCCGCGTCACCTTCTTCCTGACGCAACGCAGAAGGGATCGGCGTCATCGGTGTTGGTGTCGTTGACAGCTGCAGCGCCAACACGTTGCCCAGCGCCAACAGCGAGAGCGGCTTGGTGATGTAGTCATTCATACCCGCAGCGAGACAGCGGCGACGATCATCCTCTGCCCCCCCTGCGGTCATGGCCACGATGGGCACCTCGCTGCACCAGCCGCCCATTTCACGCAATCGCTGGGTCACCGTCACGCCGTCGATATCAGGAAGCTGTATGTCCATGAAAATAAGATGTACCTGCTGGCGTCGTACCATGGCAAGGGCTTCGCGGCCGTTTTCTGCGCACACCACCTCGCAACCAAGTCGCGACAAAAGTCCGACCGCGACTTTGCGATTGACCGCATTGTCCTCGACCAGCAGCAACGAGGTGCCGTCAAAATCTCGCGCTGGCTCAACGGGCAGCGGCGAGCTGACAGGAGAAGCCTCGACTAACGGCAGTTCGCACCAAAACGTACTGCCTTGACCCGGCGTGCTGTCGACACCCAGACGTCCCTGCATGGCTTCGCTCAGCCGTTTACAGATTGCCAATCCCAAACCGGTGCCGCCGTAGCGGCGTGCGACGCTCTCATCCGCCTGCTGAAAGGGTTCGAAGAGCGTCTCTTGCTGTTCACTGTTCAGACCACAACCGGTATCGCTGATATCAAAGAGCAGATGCTCGACGGTCGAGGAGACGCGTACCGAGACGCTGCCGTAGTCAGTGAATTTGATCGCATTGGCAATGAGATTGAGCAGTATCTGCCGCAGACGCCCCGCATCGATCATGACCCATGCTGGCACGAGTGGGTCCACGTGAAGCGATAATTGCAGCCCTTTTGCTTGCGCTCTTGGCTCGAATAGCGCCATGACACCTTCGACTAGCGGCGTCAGCGCCGTAGGCGACGTCTCCAGGGTCAAATGGCCGGCCTCGATTTTAGAGAAATCGAGGATCTCATTGATCATCGCCAGTAACTGATTGGCACTATCGTGAATAGTGCGAGCATAGTCTTCGACCTGGGCGGGGCTGGCGGGCTCGCGCAGCAGCTCGCTCATGCCAATCACACCATTGAGCGGCGTACGAATTTCGTGACTGACCATGGCGAGAAAGTCTGACTTTGCATGATTGGCCGCTTGGGCCTGCTTTGCTGTGACCTGGAGCTGTTTACTGAGCTGCTCTTGTTCTCGACGCGCCGCTGCGCTTTCGCGCATTTCACGTACCAAAAAGACGATCACCGTCAACACGGCAAAGCTGATTCCAATCAGCAGCGAAATGAGCAGCTTATAAAGCGTACTTAGCAGCGCCCTCTCTTCGGTGGCGGATTCCGCTAGATAACCGTTGATCGCAATCACTAAGCGCTCGGTCAAACGGGTAAGCGATTGAAGCTCGCTCTCCAAGGCCGTGACGGGCAGCCGATCCATCTCCTCGTGGGGTTCGAACATGGGATCGAGGGTGTCGAGCTGCTGTTGAATCTGATCCAACAGCTCGCTCGCTGCACTGATACTTTGCAATAGCGAACTAACCTCTCCCTCTCGCAGCAGGGTGATCCGGCTATAGAGCAATTCGAAGCGAAGATTGAGGGCGTCCTGGGCGGCAGGCGATAGCGGTCCCCGCGTGTCGGCCAACAAATGATTGAGCAATTGCACGGCATCGCGGTCGAGTTTATAGACCACCCAGGCGGTGTCCTCTCGCAAACTCTGCGTCAAATTATCCTGCCGCCATGCCGAAAGGCCAGCCACCACCAACGCAGCCGCAAACAGCAGTACGGTGATGATCGCTACCAGCTTGAGGCGGCGCGGGTAGCGTAGCAGGCGGGGTGCCCGAGCGGACTCACTAACGGACATTGATGTGCATGACCTGCCATACGGCCCTGAAACGCATACGCTCGCTCAACAGCGCCTCATCATGGTCGAATGGATATAGCACCCATAGTGGGCCATATTCGCGGATAGGAATGGCCTGCCCGTCCCGCTCTAGTGCCAAAATAACGTCGTAGTCGTAAAAATCCTCAATAGGAATTTCGGCCTCATAACCGTTCAAGGCCGCTACGTTAATGGTGTTGCCTTCGGCCCCTACATGCTCGAGCAGCGTGCGCATCAGCGGGCCGCGGTAGTGGCTCGCTCCCTCGGTCCACGGTGTACCGGTCGTAAAAGCGTGCTGCGGCAGCGCGCCCAACATCTCACGGTCAAAATGGGCCTCTTCCTCGACGTTGGCTGCCGTTACTTCACCATCTATTTTGAGGATGACGGGCCCATCAGGAGCGGCCAATTTATCCACGTCTGCCTCAGCCGCGTCCGCTAGCCCCGTATGGGGAATGCTGAACGCCAGCATAGTCCACCCCAATAACAACGCTTTCACCATCGACTCCTCGTCTCGCAGTGCCTGAACGACGCAGCAGCGGCCGCTCCAAGCAATAAAAAAAGAGATGGCGTTAGGGTACGCCATCTCGTTTCATTGGTCAGTCGAATGTCGACTTTTTTACTTAGCGATGAGAAATGTAGCGGAGATGTCGTTAAGTACTCAGCTTCTCGACCGGCTCGAACCGAACGAGTTCTTCGTAGGCATGCCAGCTAGCGTGACCAAGCACGGGCAGTATGAGGGCCAGACCGATGTAGAAGGTCATCACCCCAACGACGACGCAGCCGGTTAAAATAGCAGCCCATAACAGCATGGTCCGGAAGTTACGCGCCACGCAGCGCACGCTAGCCTCGATGCCTTCCATGAACGTCAGATCTTGATCCATCAGAGTTGGAATAGCGACCACGCTAATGGCGAAAGCGCCAAAGGCAAGAATGCCACCTGCCACTGTGCCGACCGCCAGCATGCTGAGCCCTTCCGGTGTGGTGACCAAGGCCGTATAAAGCGTTGCCGGACTAGGTACTTCAAAACCGAAGAAAAGTGCAAACAGCAGCGTAGCCAGACGTATCCAGGCTAGAAAGAAAATCATCATCATCACGCCCATCATGGCCAACTGCCCAGCATGCGGCCGCCAACTGCCGAAGGCATCGCCCAAGTTAGGCACCCGCCCACGTTCGAGCGCCAAGCTGATGCCGTAAGAACCCACCGCCACGAGCGGCCCAATGAACATGAAGCCCGCAATCATGGGCAGCAGCCAGTGCCAATAACCGAGTGTGTAGGCCCCTAACGTGATGGCAATACTCAAACCAACCCAAAACATGCCATACGAAAGACTGACGGCAGTCGCACGGCGGAAGTCTTCCATACCGGCGGCAAGCCAAGCCTTTGGTCTGTCCATCCCGACTTTGTTGATGATAATTTTAACGTTGGGCGCGTCGGCTGATTGGCCGTGTGTTTTTGTTGTTACTGCATTCATGGCGTAACTCCTGTGATTTACCCCAAATGGCTGTCTCTGACCCAAGCACCAAGGTAAATAGCTACCATGTGTGTTGACACCATTAATCCAACGTTAATGGCTTAATGTTCTTTTAATGTAGCTGAGCCAATGCCGACCGAAGAGCTTTACCGCCACTCGGTACAAAAAATCCTCCTTTAACGCTCTCAGCGACGATTAAATCGATGCGTTAGCAATTCACGATATTCATGACAAAAAAAACTCCAGGCCACTGGCCTGGAGCTTCGTTGGGGTAACGGCGTTCAGCGCACGATCATCACTGATACCTTGGCATGATGAACGACATGTTCCGCGTTGGGACCGAGCACATAATCGACGAATTTGCGCTTGGTGTGCGACGCCATCACGATCAGATCAGCATCGATCTTCTTGCCGACCTTGATGATGGCTTCCCACGGTGAACCATCGACGATTACGCTTTGGGTTTTGATCCCCTCCGGCACATGCTCTTGAATGAAGGTGTGCTGCGCCTCTTTCATTGCCAAGTGCGCTTTTTCCGAGAAGTTTTTCGGAAAATAAGCGCCCACCATAGGCATAGTGAATTCTGGAAGAACCGATACTACATGCAGCGACGCACCAAAGGTTTGGCACAGCGTTACTGCCGTAGGCAGCGCTTTCTTCCATGAGGCTTCTTCGTTCAAATCCACGGGGAGTAGCACTTTATGGTACATGGCAACCTCCTTAGGCAGCGGCCACTTCGTTGGATTGCTCATGACGCCGACGACGGCGTTGCATCACCACGACCAAGCCAAAGATGCCCAGTGCAGGGAGCCACATCCACTCTTTGGTCCAGCGATCCACCGGGGCCAGCACTTCGAGAATCTCTTGGTCGAAATCAAAGCCCAGCTCGGCCGCTTGGCTGCCGAACTCGACGAAATCGACCAAGGTTTGGTCACCATCTTCGTAAAGTTCGATACCTAGATTCGCCATGCGCTCTTCACCTGTTTCACCGCGCGGCACGGGGACGAGCATATAGGTGGTCATCGGCGCCCCGAAATCGTCTTCACCGGCAATTTGCACGCGCAGGTTGCTACCGTCATCGACCCGGCCCAGTGCCTCGGCAAATTGCGCAGGCGGCACCGATTCATAGGGGTCGTGGATTTTGTCCATCCAGAAGCCGGGGCGGAACAGCGTAAAGGCCACCAGCAGCAGCAGCAGCGATTCGTACCAGCGGTTGCGAGTCAGCATGTAGCCCTGAGTGCCTGCCGCAAAGATCAGCATGGCAATGGTGGCCACTATGAACACCAAAATACCCTGCATCACCGTGACATCGATCAGCAGCAGGTCCGTATTGAAGATGAACAGGAATGGCAGCGCAGCGGTACGCAGGCTGTAATAAAACGCCTGGAAGCCAGTGCGCAGCGGATCCCCACCCGACACGGCCGCCGCCGCAAAGGAGGCCAAACCTACTGGTGGCGTGACATCCGCCATGATACCGAAGTAAAACACGAACAGGTGCACGGCAATCAGTGGGACGATCAGGCCATTTTGCTGGCCCAGTAGCACGATGACAGGAGCCATCAGCGCCGACACCACGATGTAGTTCGCGGTTGTCGGTAAGCCCATGCCCAGGATCAGACTCAGCAGGGCCGTCAGCAGCAGAATCATCATCAGGTTGCCGCCGGAAAGAATCTCGACGACGTCTGCCAGCACCAAGCCCACACCGGTTTGCGACACCGCCCCGACCACGATACCCGCTGTGGCCGTCGCGATACCGATCCCAATCATGTTTCTGGCACCCGTCACTAAGCCATCCCACAGGTCTTTAAAGCCTTCTTTAATATCCGCCGCCATCCGGCTACGACCACGGAAGATCGCAATGATCGGGCGCTGCGTCACCATGATGAAGATCATGAACATGGTGGCCCAGAACGCGGATAGCCCAGGCGACAGACGTTCGACCATTAGGCACCATACCAGCACGACGACCGGCAGGATGTAGTGCAGGCCGACCATGACCGTCGGACGGGTTTGCGGCAGCTTAACGACCTCCGAATTAGGATCATCCATCTCCAGTTCGGGGTAGTTAGCACTCACTTTCAACAGCGCCACGTAGACAATCGCAAGACCGACAGACACCACCCATGGCGTCGCTTCACCCAGCACGGGTTTTAACCATCCCAGGCCATAGTAGACGGCAATCGAGAGCCCCATGAGCAGCAGCAAACCGGTCATGAAACCGATCACCTTGTTCAACAGCGGGCGCGCCGGGTTGCTGGAGGGTAGGCCTTTCATATTGGCCTTGAGCGCTTCTAGGTGAACAATGTAGATCAGGGCGATATAAGAGATCAGCGCTGGCAAGAAGGCGTGCTTGATCACGTCGACGTAGGGAATACCGACGTACTCCACCATCAAAAATGCCGCGGCCCCCATGACGGGCGGCATGATTTGGCCGTTCACCGAAGACGACACTTCCACCGCCCCCGCTTTCTCGGCACTAAAGCCGACGCGCTTCATCATCGGAATCGTAAAGGTACCGGTCGTCACGGTATTGGCAATCGACGACCCCGAGATCAAGCCGGTCATGCCTGATGCCACCACGGCCGCTTTGGCCGGGCCGCCTTTGAAGTGGCCAAGCATCGAGAACGCGACTTTGATGAAGTAGTTACCGGCGCCTGCTTTATCCAACAGTGCACCGAACAGCACGAACAGGAACACGAAGCTAGTGGAGACCCCTAGCGCAATCCCGAACACGCCTTGCGTACCCAGCCACTGGTGATTGATCAAACCGCCCAGGCTCACGCCTCGGTGAGCCAAAATACCCGGCATGTAAGGACCAAACAGTGAATAGGCGATAAAAATCGCCGCCACAATCATCAAGGGCGGCCCCAATGCGCGGCGCGTGGCTTCTAACAACATCAATATGCCGACGACGCCCACGACGATATCCTGGGTAATCGGCAACCCAGGCCGCTGGGCCAAATCCGCATAGAAAATAAACAGATAGGCGCCGCAAAAGGCTGCCACTGCCGCAAGAGCCCAGTCGGCCAGCGGCACGCGATCGCGCGGCGAACGTTTGAAGGCGGGGTACGCCATAAAGGCTAGAAAGAGCGCAAACGCCAAATGAATCGAGCGCGCCTCTGTGGCGCTAAACACGCCAAAGCCAACGATGTAGGGAAGTGGCGATGCAATCCATAGCTGAAACAGCGACCAAGCGGCTGCAATACTCACTAGCAGCTTACCGGGTACGCCTAGGGGTTTCCTTGCCCCTGTATCGCTGGAAGCGACCATATCCTCCAGGTCGTTCTCAGCGGCTGCCGAAGGGTGTTTGTCATCACGCATACGCTTGCCCTGCCTAATGGTCAGCGCTGACAATCAGCGCTCTCAACAAGAAACGCGGACACCCAAGGTGTCCGCGCTTTGCAACTCAAAGCGACGCCATTCACCTTTCGTCAATAGCGTCACTCTTTTTACGACTTATTCGATCCAGCCGCGCTCACGATAGTAACGTGCTGCGCCATCGTGCAGCGGCGCCGTCAAGCCATCAGAGATCATGTCTTCTTCGTTCAGATTCTCAAACGCCGGGTGCAGACGCTTGAAGCGATCGAAGTTTTCGAAGACGGCTTTCACGGTTTCGTAAACGATGTCTTCATCGACGGCGGTCGAGGAAACGAACGTAGCCGCAACGCCGAAAGTCTCGACGTCTTCGTCGTTACCACGGTACAGGCCACCCGGAATGACGGAACGGGTGTAGTAGGGATACTCTTCGATCAAGCCGTCGATTTCGTCACCGGTCACGGAGACCAGACGCGCATCGATGGTGGTGGTCGCTTCTTGGATAGAGCCATTGGGGTGACCTACCACGTACACCATGGCATCGATGTTGTTGTCAGACAGGGCAGCTGCCTGCTCAGCCGCGTCGAGCTGAGACGCCAGTGCGAAGGTGTCTTCATCCCAACCGAACGCATCCATGACCACGTCCATGGTGTTACGCTGGCCAGAACCGGGGTTACCGATATTGACGCGCTTGCCAGGGAAGTCGCTGATGTTTTCGATACCGGAATCAGCGCGGGCCACCACGGTCAGCGGCTCACCGTGCATGGTGAAGACGGCACGCATATCTTCCCAAGCGCCTTCTTCCTCGAAGTTAGCTTCGCCATTATAAGCGCGGTACTGAACGTCGGACTGTACGACACCCATGTCCAGCTCGCCGCTCTTCATGCCGTTGACGTTAGCCACGGAGCCACCGGTGGACGGAGCGTTACAGCGGATGTTGTGCTCATCGCTGCCACGGTTGACCATGCGGCATACCGACTGGCCAACGACATAATAAACACCGGTTTGGCCACCGGTACCGATCGTGATGTAGCGCTCCTGGGCAACGGCCGGAGAGGCGAAGGTTGCCGCCGCGATGAACGCGCCTGAAAAGGCCGCGGTAGAGAATACATGGCGTTTCATGAACACACCTCTTTATCTTGATGTTGTGAGCGTTATGCGCTTTGAAGCCACCTGCAGAACGGTTCCCTTCAGGTGTTTCGGTTCCAAAACGTTGTCAAGACAGTCTTTTATCAACCTCGGCATTTAGTGCCGACTGTTCCTACTTTAGCGAAAAAAAAGCTAATTGGCGAAGCGCGATGTCATTTAACCGAGGATGCAGTGCAGCATCGCCACTTGACGTTTCGTTCTTTTCAAAAGTGGTGGTCGCTGAGATAGGTACTGACAAAGACGCCACTCAGCCTATTGTTCTAAGCCGCACCAAGCATTCCTGTGTGAGCACGTTGGGTGATACTCTATAAGTCTAGCGGCCTGTAACGTTTAGTAAGCGTTAAACATAGGCATAAAGGTATGCCGGTTTGGCATGGGCCATCACTGATCGTATCCCTGCCATTCTCAAACGTTATAGCCCAGCACCGTGGGGAGCCAGAGCGCAATGCTTGGAAAAATGGCGACGAGCGCTAAGGCGCCGCCCATGGCCACCACAAAGAGCAGCGCCCAGCCAAGTGTGTGCTCCAAGCGAATCTTGGCAACTTCCGTGGTCACCATCAGATTCACCGCCACCGGCGGGGTAAACTGACCGATCGCAATGTTCATGGCCAACAATATGCCAAACCACACCGGGTTCCACTCGAAGTGCTGCATTACCGGAATCAGAATCGGCATCATGATCAGGTAAATGGAAATCGCGTCTAGCAGCATACCCGCTAACAGCACTGCCAACATCACCAGGATCAATAGCAGCACGCCGTTGTCGGTCAAGCCAATGATCCACTCTGCCAAATGACGGAAGGTTCCCAGCATGGTGCCTGCCCAAGCGAAGATACCTGCCAACGCAATGATCAACATGACCACGCCTGAGATGATCGCGGCCTCCCCTAGCAGCTCCCATACATCGCGTAGCGTGAGTTCTCGCGTCAAGAACAGGCCTACTACCGCTCCGTAGGCAACGGCGACCACGGCGGCTTCCGTGGGGGTAAAGAGGCCTGAACGTAGCCCCCCTAAAATCAGCACCGGCGCAAACAAAGCAGGTAGCGCTTCACGGAAGGTGCCTCGTACCGTCAGCCTTTCAGCTCCTTCTACCGGTGTCCCCTCCCAGCCATGACGCTTGGCAGCCAGCATGGCTGGCACCAGCAGCGCCAACCCGGCTAAGACGCCCGGGAAAAGCCCCGCTGCAAACAGCGCCCGGAGATCAACGCCGGGTACCACAATCGAGTAGAGAATCAGCGCCACCGATGGTGGAATCAAAATCGCCGTAGAGGCCGACGCCGCAATGAGCGTGGCAGAGAACGGTTTGGGGTAGCCCGCTTTGGTCATGCTGGGTAGCATCACCATCGCCACGGCGGCGGCATCGGCGGGGCCAGAACCGCTCATGCCCCCCATGATCATGCACACCAATACCGCGACCAGTGCCAGCCCGCCGTGGCGGGGACCAATCAGCGCTTGGGCGAAACGCACCAGGCGTAGCGCGACCCCTGCCCGCTCGAAAATCAGTCCGGTGAGAATAAACAGCGGAATGGCAATCAGGGGATACTTGGCGATGCTGTTGTAGGTATTGGTGCCCAGGGTAGCCAACATATCCGGTGACAGCCCCAGTACGATGCCCACCGCTCCAGACAGGGCCAGCGAGAACGCCACCGGCACACCGGCTATCAACAGTCCGGCGAACGCGAGAATCATCCAGATATCAGGTGTCACTGTTCGTCTCCCCCGCTAACCGAGCACGGGTCTGCTGCACCAAACGCCACAGCATGGCCGCCGACAGCACGGGAAGCCATACCAAATACCACCACTGTGGCAGCCCCAAGCCCGGCGAGAGCGACTCCCATTGGTACTCCTGCCACGCTAGTTTGCCGCCGTACCAGGTGATCAAGCCCAGCACGATCAAGCCACACAGGGCTTGAAAGAGAATCAGTGCGCCACGCCAGCGAGGTGGCAATGCGCGCTCTAAAAAGCCAATACGGATATGACGGTCGCGCCTCAAAGCAACCGACGCCCCAGCAAAGGTCAGTACAACCAATAGGAAGACGGAAAACTCTTCGGTGAACGAAAACGAGCCGCCTGTCAGATAGCGCGTGACCACATTGCCTAGGCTAATCAGCGCAATCACGATCAACGAAAGCGCGCCAAGCCAGCGTTCGGGCCGCGCATCGGGAAAGCCTTTCATGGCAGTCTCACATCAGCAAGCTGCCGCCTGTAAGGGCGGCAGCGAAAACATGCAAACATCAACGGGCGTCGATAGCGGCTTGGGCGGCTTCGACCACCTCTTCACCAATGCGCGGGGCCCACTTTTCATACACGGACTGAGTGGCATCCACGAAGGCTTGGTACTGCGCATCGGTCAGCTCGGTCACTGTGACACCACGCTCTTGAATCGCGGCCAGACGCTCGCTCTCCTGCTCACGAGTCATGGCGATTTCCCAAGCGCCCGCCTCTTCGGCCGTCTCGCGCAGCATCGTTTGCTGCTCTTCGCTCAATGTCTGCCAGACTTGCTGGTTGACGGCAAAAATCAGTGGATCGTTCATGTAGTTCCAGAGCGTCAAATGCTCCTGGCCTACTTGGTCGATACGCGCCACGTCAAAGACCGACAGCGGGTTTTCCTGGCCATCCACCGCGCCCGTGGTGAGAGCGGGCTGGGCGTCGGTCCAGCTCATCTGCGTAGGGTCGGCACCTAGCGCAGAGAACGTATCCTGGAACAGCGGCGAGCCCACCACGCGGATCTTCAGACCGTCCAGATCCTCTGGCTGGCTGATCGGGCCGCGGGAATTGGATACCTGACGAAAGCCGTTTTCGCCCCAGGCCAAAGGAATAACGCCACGTGATTCGATCGCTTCGAACACCATCGTGCCTGCGTCCCCGCCGGTCACGGCATCGACGGCGGCCTCGTCAGGAATGAAAAACGGCAACGAGAACAAGTTCAGTTCCGGTACCTGGGGTGACCAGTTGATGGTGGAGCCAACAGCGGCATCGATCAGGCCAGAGCGCATGGCAGAAAATTCGCGGGTTTGGTCACCCGATACCAGCTGTGAATTCGGATAGACCCGCAGGGTGAGCTCACCCCCGCTGCGTTCTTCAACCAGCTCTGCCCACTTTTCAGCGGCCTGCCCCCAAGGAAAGGCATCTGAAAGCACGGTAGAGACCGAGAGTTCGCGGGCCTGCGCGGAAAAAGCAGCCGAGAGCAGTGCAGCGCCAGCCAAGCCAGCGGTAAAACGAGCCATAGAGCGTGTCAGCGTCATTATTGTCGATCCTTTTTTCTTTTTTATGGGGTGTTCATGAAGTGTCGGGGCAAGCTTACACCTCCTGCCCAAGTGTCGCTCAATGGCGGCAATCGCCATAGCGAGCGACACCCCATTGTAGGCACTCGACGAATGAAAGAAAGCCATTGATTAGGCTTTTAACCATCAACTTTCGATGCATCACGTGCTTGCTGATAAGCTGTTGTCTCCTTCAGCGTTTCAAGGATAGATACGTGCCGCTTCGTGATTTGCTCCTGGGCCTGCTGGTCATTGCCATCTGGTCGCTCAACATCATCGTGATCAAAGTGGGCGTAGCGGAGCTGCCGCCACTGTTGATGACGACTCTGCGCTTTATGTTGGTCGCCGCGCTGCTGGTGCCGTTTTACCCGGTCGCTCGGGCACAGCTACCCTTTTTAATATTGCTATCCATCACATTTGGCAGCCTTCACTTTGCGTTGTTGTTCATTGGGCTAGGGCAAGCCGAAGCAGGTACCGGGGCGCTGCTCGTTCAAATGGGCACGCCCTTTGCCACCCTCTTGGCGGTGATCTTCTTGAAAGAGACTCTGGGCCCCAAGCGTTTGGCGGGCTTGCTGCTCTCGTTTGCGGGGGTGGTGGTGCTAGCAGGCGGGCCCACGCTTCCGTCACCGCTGCCATTGACCATTCTGCTGCTAAGCGCACTTGGCTGGGCCGTCTCACAGCTCTTGATCAAGCGCGGACCGCCCATCGCCCCGCTGGCGCTGGCAGGCTGGGTGGCGCTCTTTGCGGTGCCTCAGGTGGCCGTCGGTTCGTGGCTCTTTGAACAACACCAGTGGCAAGCCATCACTCGGGCCAGCTGGTTGGGCTGGGGAGCGGTGGCGTACACCGCGATCATGTCGTCCATAGCGGCTTACGGCATTTGGTACGCGCTGCTACGCCGCCATCCGGTGAATCGTGTAGTGCCGATGACACTACTCACCCCCGTGTTTGCGGTGGGCTTAGGCGCGCTACTGATGGACGACCCGCTGGGGGTGCATAAACTGGTCGGCGGCGGCTTGGTGGTCGCAGGCATCGCCCTGATCGTGCTGAAATTTGGCCAACAGCCGCCAACCAGGGCGTGAGCGTGAGCGTGGGCATTAGTCGGGGCGACAAAAGCCCGCCAACGCAGGTACCGAGACACAGTCGCCTACCTGGATGCCACGCTCGGCAAAGTAGCCCGCATTGACTTCCAGCGCCGCATGATAGGCCGCACCTGCTGGATAAGAGGGGCACTCTTGAGGCGCACTGGATTCGCAAGGCGGCATGGTGTTGATGGCGACGATGCGGCCTTCACCATCGATATAAGCAATATCCAGCGGAATCAGCGTGCGGTACATCCAAAATGCATTGCCTGCAGGCTGCTCACGCTCGAAGCGAAACAGCATGCCTCGTGTTTCGGGCAGATGTTCACGTCCCATCAGGCCGCGCTGGCGCTGGGAAGCGGTTTCGGCGACTTCGACATCCAGACGGTGCGGACCGCCTTCACTGTGTATCGCCAGCGGTAGCGTGTTGGCAGATGTCGATTCCGCGGACCACGCCGTCAACAAAGGAAGCGGCAAACAAGCCGCAAGCGAAACGCCTAAAGCGGTTTTGAGAAGTTGGCGGCGTGTCAGGGTCATAACAGGTTCCTTTTGTTGTAGGGTGCCATATGCATCTGCTGCTCGGGCATGAGGTGAATGCCCTCGGCCAGTAGCGAGACGTGTACCCGCTCTCCCAGTCGAAGCTGATTACGTTTAGCCGCGTGGGTGGCGATGTCGAAACGTAGCATATCTTGATGAGAAACGCGCAGCGAGATGGACGTCATGCCGCCCAATACCACCATTTCGCTGACCGTTGCCGCGACCGGGTTTTCGCGCTCACCTTGAGAGGGCCGTCCCCGCCGATGCAGCACGATATCCGACGGCGGCAGGTACCAGGCTAGCGGTTTGCCGAGTTCAACACGGTCTAGCCCTTCTGCCACTTCCAGCCGCCACTCTCCCCACTGCAGGCGTCGCCCAGCGTTCGTCTCTACCACTTCCCCGCTAAAGACGTTGTGGCGATCCAGCAACCTCGCGACAAGCGGCGAAGCGGGCCGTCGAAACAGCGCTTCAGGTGTGCCCTGCTGCAGGCTCACCCCGTTATGCAACACGCAGATTTGATCGGCGAGCGCGGTGGCTTCATCCAAGTCATGCGTAACGAGAATGATGGGGATCGAGATGTGTTGGCGCAGCAGTGCCAGCTCGCGCTGCAAGCGGCGACGCGTCACTTGATCCACCGCAGAGAACGGCTCGTCCAGCAGCAACGCTTGGGGCTCCCTCGCCAATGCTCTCGCCAATGCCACTCGCTGGCGTTGGCCGCCGGAAAGCTCGCTGGGATAGCGCGCTTCGAGCCCTTGCAGGCGTACCCTGCTCAACCACTGCGTAGCCTGCTCGAGGCGCTGGACGCGGGGCAGATGCCCCATGGCGAGCTGAACGTTCTGCAGCGCCGTCAAATGCGGAAACAGCGCATAGTCCTGAAACACCATGCCGATCCGACGCGCTTGCGGTGGAAGCGATCGGCGCTGGCCCTCCTGCGCCCAAAACCACTCCGCGCCCGCGCAGCTCACCCGCCCCTGCTCCGGCTGGTAAAGCCCCGCAATGGTGCGCAGCAAGGTGGTTTTGCCACTGCCGGACGGTCCGACGAGTGCCAAAAGCTCGCCAGGAGCGCAGCAAAACGAGGCATTGAGCGGAATCGGGCCATCCTGTTGGGCGGTCACTTTCAGGTCATCCACGTGACCACCTGCGCTTGCCAGCGAGCCCATAGACCAGACCTAAGGTGGCCAAAGAAGTGACCAGCAGGAGGGCAGACATATTCGCAGCACCCTGCTCATCGAAGGCTTGCACACGGTCATAAATGGCAATCGAGAGCGTGCGGGTCTCACCATCGATGGCCCCACCGACCAGCAAAATCACGCCAAATTCGCCTAGTGTGTGAGCAAAGGTTAGCGCTGCCGCCGATAGGATGCCCGGCCATACGAGAGGCAGCTCGATACGCCATAGGGTTTGCCAGGGGCTTAGCCCACTGCACCAAGCGGCCTCGCGTAAGTTGGCAGGCACGTGCTCGAAGGCGCGCTGAACCGGCTGGATGGCAAACGGAAGATTGGCGATCACAGACGCCAGCAAAATACCGCTGAAGGTAAAGTTGAGGCCACCCCCCGTCAACGCGGCCCAAGCGCTGCCCAGCGGCGCATCGCGGCCAAACTGCTGGAGCAGATAAAACCCCAACACCGTGGGCGGCAGTACCAGCGGCAGCGCAATCAGCGCCTCGCATAGCCCCTTACCGCGAAACGACGTCGTCGCCAGTCGACGTCCCCACCATATACCGAGGGGTAACAAGAAGAGACAGGTAAACGCCGCGAGCCGCAGCGAGACGGAGAGGGCCGACCAGTCCATCAATCGGTACTGAATCCGTAGGTGTCGAAAATCGCCTTCGCCTCAGGCTGCTGCAACCACTCATAAAAGGCGTGGGCTGCCCGGGTGGCCTGGGGCGTTAACACCATGCGCTGGCGCAGCGGCGTATGCCACGTCTCAGGAATCAATACCGTTTCGCTGCGCCCGGACAGCGCAGGCGCCACGGCTAGCGAGTAAGCCACCAAGCCGCCGCGCGCTTCATCGGACAGGGCAAACTGCATCGCTTGGGAGACGTTCTCACCCTGCACGCGAAGCGGCTCGCTGGTTTCCCAAAGACCCGCTTTTTGTAACACTTCTTGGGCGGCCACGCCGTAGGGGGCGTGTTCAGGGCTAGCAATGGCGATACGCAGCCGCTGACCTTCTTCTAAAGCGGCAATGGCCTCCTCCACACCGGCGAGTGGCGTTTGTTCGTCGGGTTGGTCATAGCGGCCGACAGGCTGCACCCAGGCCAAACGTCCCCGAGCATAAATCACGCCCGCGTCATCCACGTGCCCCTCGTCGTACAGCCCCTGTACGTACCCTTCATTGGCCGATAAAAACAACTCAAAGGGCGCACCCTGGGCGATTTGGCGGCGAAAGTTGCCAGAAGAGCCAAAATTGAGACGCAGCGCCTGGCCGGTTTGCTGAGTGAACTGCTGGGCAGCCTCTTCCAAGGCGAACTGCAGGCTAGATGCCGCCGCCACGATGGGCGCGCCCGCCATTACAGGCGCGCTTAACAGCCAACCGCATAGCAACAGCAGTAAGCGCATATGCTAGGCCTTTGCGTTGTCGGCGTGTTGCTCGGTAATAGCCATCACTTTCATGGTATTGGTACCACCGTGGGCGTTCATGTGATCGCCACGGGTCAAGATGACGTGGTCTCCCGGCTTGGCGACGCCCTGCTTCACCAGCAGCGTGAGCGCTTGATCATTCAGCTCGGTGGCGGTCATTTGCGACGTGTCGAATGGAAGCGATACCACGCCCCGGTACAGGGCCATGCGACGCTGGGCAATCGGGTTGTGAGCCAACCCCACGATAGGCAAGCCCGAGCGGATGCGCGAGGCGATCAACGGCGTGTAGCCCGAGGCGGTCATACAAGCAATCGCCACCACGCCGTTCATGTGATTAGCAGCGTACATCGCCGATAGCGCAATGGTTTCGTCTGGGCGGGTAAAGCCTTCGTGGATACGGTGGCCCGACTCTTGAGCGACCCGCTCACGCTCGGCGCCAAGACACACCCGCGCCATCGCTTCCACGGTCTCCAGCGGGTAATCCCCTGCGGCGGTTTCTGCCGAGAGCATGACCGCATCGCTGCCATCCAGCACCGCGTTAGCGACGTCGAAGACTTCAGCGCGAGTGGGTAGCGGCGCGGAGATCATGCTCTCCATCATTTGGGTCGCGGTGATCACGGCACGGTTGAGCGAGCGGGCACGCTTGATCATACGCTTTTGCACGCCGACCAGTTTGGCATCGCCAATTTCTACGCCCAGATCACCACGGGCGACCATCACCGCCTCGGAAGCTTCGATGATACCATCCAACGTGGCTTCATCGGCCACGGCTTCGGCGCGCTCTACTTTGGCAACGAGGCCAATCTCCTTGCCCTCTTCCCCTAACAAGCGGCGGGCTTCCAGCATGTCTTCCGCCGAACGCGGGAAAGAAATCGCCAAGTAATCGACGCCAATCTCGACGGCGGTTTTCAGGTCGGTTTTATCTTTGTCCGTCAGCGCGGGGGCCGAGAGTCCTCCGCCCTGTTTGTTGATACCTTTATGGTTAGAGAGCTTGCCGCCCACTACCACCTCGGTATGTACCTGCTTGCCCTCGACACGGGTAACGTCCAGCACCACACGGCCATCGTCCAGCAGCAGGCGGTCGCCTGCGGTGACATCGTCGGCCAGCGTTTTGTAATCGCAGCCAACGCCTTGACTGTCACCGGCATCACTGTCCATGGCCATGTCCAGAACAAACGGCTGCCCCTCTTCCAGGTACACCGCGCCGTCTTTGAAACGCGCAACGCGGATTTTAGGCCCCTGTAAATCGCCCAGCGCGGCGACACTGCGGCCAAGCTGAGCAGCAATCTCACGCACACGCATCAAGCGGCGGCGATGGTCGTCAGCAGTGCCATGGGAAAAGTTCAAGCGAACCACATCCACCCCTGCCTCCAGCATGGCTTCCAGCACGCCTTCACGATCGCTGGCGGGGCCGAGGGTCGCGACGATTTTGGTACGACGAAGGGGCGTATGGCTGTGTGCGCTCATAAATGTCCTAACCGTTCATGGAGTGGAGTGTCAGCTTATCAGGATAACCCAACCAAGATGACACTCGCATGCACTTGAGGTGGGCTACTGCGCTAACGTGACGGTAACATCCAGCGGGTACTCGTCACAGTTGTTGCCCTCCCCTCCGCGATCTACCACCAAAAACTCCCCCTCGCGCTCCAGCACCGACTGAATGGCATGCCAAGTCCCGGCGCGGTAGTTCACCCCCTGACGGCCGTCGGTCACGAACGCCTGCACCTCGTCTAGCACAATGCTGTCGCCCGGCGGTGCCACGACAATAATGAAACGCTCTTGATGCAGCGGTATGAACGCTTGGCTGCCCTGCGGGTGGCGCTCTAAAAACGTGAGGGTTAGCGGCAGCGTCACCGGTTGGCTGACGAAAATATTGATCAGCGTATGGGCGTTCTCGCCCAACGTTTCCACCTTGGCGAGGTCGTGATGACGCTGGGTGCGGCCGGCATTAATAGGAAACGAGGCCGATGTTCGGGCATCCAACACATCCCCAAACGGGGCAAAGGCTTCTGCCGTGAGCGGCTTCGCCGTCAGCTCTAACATAGAAACATCCTAGCAATTGAGGTGGGGGATTGGCTGGCCGACTCAGATTTTTAGCGCCGCGTGGCGGTTAACGTCTTTGTACAGCAGGTAGCGGAACGGGCCGGGTCCACCTGCGTAGCACGCCTGTGGGCAGAAAGCGCGTAGCCACATAAAGTCACCTGCTTCGACTTCCACCCACTGCTGGTTCAAGTGATACACCGCCTTGCCTTCCAGTACGTAAAGACCGTGCTCCATGACGTGGGTTTCATCGAACGGAATGACGCCGCCCGGCTGAAAGGTCACGATATTGACGTGCATATCGTGGCGAACGTCGCTGGGGTCGACAAAGCGCGTCGTCGCCCAGCGACCTTCGGTGCCCGGCATCTCGATCGGCGCGATCTCCTGCTCGTTGGTCACGAAAGCTTTGGGGACATCCAATCCTTCTACATACTCGTAGGCCTTGCGCACCCAGTGGAAACGCACCGGCTCGCGGGGTTCATTGCGTACCTG
>Ga0207828_100225_pt1 | contig 36587 bp, 26 predicted proteins | sample TtaePargueraPR_11_FD_187276 | JGI IMG/M metagenome (GOLD analysis project Ga0207828, IMG submission 187276) | Aerobic enrichment media microbial communities from Bioluminiscent Bay, La Parguera, Puerto Rico - Tt and P2 (3) (SPAdes) | ecosystem: Environmental > Aquatic > Marine > Unclassified ...
TGCGGCTCGAGCCACAATGCGGCGCTTATTGCCCAGCATTGGTTTGAATACAGCTTGAATAAGGTTTGTAGCGTTGATGTAGCGTCTGAATTTGTTGCGCGCGACCCGTATTTAGCGCCCGGCTCTGTGGTTATTGGTTTGTCACAAAGTGGTGAGACCGGCGATACGGTAGATGCTTTGTTACTTGCTGCTGCGCGTGACGGTATTAAGACTGTTGCTGTAACTGCTAATAGCCAATCTCGCTTAGCCAAGCAAGCCTCTTGCGTGCAGCCTTTGCCTATAGGCCGCGAAAGGGGAGCGGTGGCTTCCAAAAGCTTTTCTGGTGAATTGGCTTTATTATTTAACGTTGCGTTGAGCGGATTTGATACTATTGATAACCCTTTCGCGAAACAGTTGAGTGCAATCCCTGGCAACGTATTAGACGTCTTGAACCAGCATACCGAAATAACGGCACTTGCGTCTCAATTGCGCGGCTACAACGAATTTTTTGTTTTGGGGCAGGGCGTACACTTTGGTTTGGCAAAAGAACTGGCGCTTAAGTTGCGGGAGTTGTGTGGAACTTATGCTAATGCGGTACCTTTAGGTGAGTTCAAACACGGTAATTTAGCGTTAGCTAATAATCAACGACCCGTCATTTTAATTAATCCCAAAGCTAAAGAGTGTGAAAAGACGATTCGTTCCATAAGGAAGGTGTCGGGCAGGTCATTGCCGATTATTGTGTTTACTTCATCGTTGAATGAGATTCCGGATTCACTTGAGGCGACAATTATTACGTTGCCGGTAGAGTCAGTGACGACAGAAGTTTTTGTCTACACGGTGGCGGTGCAGTTGCTTGCGTTAGAGATTGCATACTTGAACGGGCGGGCTGTTGATGAATTACCCTTTACGCCAAAAGTTGTAAAGTGATTTAAAAGGATTTGTTGTGACTGAATTAACTTGTTTTAAAGCCTACGATATCCGCGGCCAGCTTGGCACAGAGCTAAACGAAGATATTGCTTATCGCATTGGCCGTGCCTATGGCGAGTTTTTAAAGCCAAAAACCATTGTGGTTGGCGGCGACGTTCGTTTAACCTCAGAAGAATTGAAGTTAGCACTCGCTAACGGGTTACGTGATTCAGGTGTCGATGTGCTGGATATCGGTCTGTCGGGAACTGAAGAAATCTATTTTGCCACGTCGCACTTAGGCGTGGACGGAGGCGTCGAGGTTACCGCCAGTCATAACCCGATGGATTACAACGGCATGAAACTGGTGCGCGAGGGCTCGCGCCCCATTAGCGGCGATACCGGCCTAAAAGACGTTAAACGCTTAGCCGAAGAAAATAATTTTGCGGCTGTTGATGAAACTAAACGCGGTTCCTATCAACAAGTTAATGTGCTTAATGACTATGTAGAACATCTATTAACGTACATTGACGTTAATAACCTTAAGCCCCTTAAACTGGTTATTAACTCAGGTAATGGTGCAGCCGGGCACGTCGTCGATGCGTTAGAGGCCAAATTCGCCGAACTTAACGTTCCGCTCGAACTCATCAAAGTGCACAACGAGCCAGACGGTAACTTTCCTAATGGCATTCCGAACCCCTTGTTGCCGGAAAATCGACAGGACACCATCGATGCCGTGTTGGCAAACAACGCCGATATGGGTATTGCGTTCGACGGTGATTTTGATCGCTGTTTCTTGTTTGACCATGAAGGTGGCTTTATCGAAGGCTACTACATTGTCGGCTTGCTGGCCGAGGCCTTCTTGCAGAAAGAGCCGGGCGCCAAGATCATTCACGACCCACGCCTTACCTGGAATACCATTGACTTGGTGAAGCAGGCTGGCGGTGAACCGATTATGTCGAAAACCGGTCATGCCTTTATTAAAGAGCGCATGCGAAAAGAAGATGCCGTTTACGGTGGTGAAATGAGTGCCCACCATTATTTCCGCGACTTCGCCTACTGTGACAGCGGCATGATCCCTTGGTTATTAGTTGCTGAACTGGTTTCCGTAAAAAACATGACATTGAAACAACTGGTGGAACAGCGCATGGCTGCTTATCCTTCTTCCGGTGAAATCAACAATAAGCTGGATGATGCAAAAGCAGCCATTCAGCGAGTGCGTGATGCGTTTGAGTTTCAGGCCAATCATGTCGATGAAACTGATGGCATTAGCCTGGAGTTTGATAACTGGCGGTTTAATCTGCGCAGCTCAAATACCGAGCCAGTGGTTCGACTGAATGTTGAAAGCCGGGGTGATGAAGAGCTGATGCGGAAAAAGACGCTCGAAATTGAGGCATTACTCCGCCTAAAGGCAATCGACTAGGTTATCTTATCAATGATCCTCGCTTATCAAGGGCAATGGTCACAGACTGCCACATTAGAAAAACACGCGCTTGAAACGGCGCGTGTTTTGCTTCCGGTGTCCGATACTTGTATTTATATTGGTTTTCCCTGGGCATCGCTAGGAAAACTTCAGGATGCAGGCGACGCACTGCGAGAGCTCACGCCAAAAAACAAACCGGGACAACGAGTTGTTACGGTTTGTGAGTCACTTGATGGCAACATTCAGGCGGAACTGGAGAATTTGGGGGTAACCGACGTTTTCATTGCAAACAATGAAGCCGATGAGATAAGAGGCGAGGTTAAGCAAAGTGTGAATAGGCGTGCTCTTAACAATGAGGGCTCGCTTTGGCTGAACGAGGTGTTGGCTTTTTTTGTGGAGCATTCCGAGTATCCTCCCGGAACCTCATTTCATGGGCGATTAGAGAGTGACCTTTCGTTGGCGAGCGGTGGTTACAAAGAACAACTCAGGTATTTGGCCGCGATAACACAAAAAATGGTAACTCCACACCGAAAGCCACTGAATAAAACCAAGAAAAAGGTTTTTTTGTTTGGAAACCACAGTCACCGAACGCCGCTATCTTATCCTGATTGTCAGTACCCGCTGGTCGAGTATGTCGATATTGTTGATTCACTTGATACAGCTGACATTGCTGTAACCGGAAACCGTGTTGACTTTATACGTAATGCTCAGGTCATCGCCGACTGGCACGAGGCCAAAGAAGATCGGCAACTTTATGTGATTTCGGAAGAACCCTATTGGGATACCATGTGGGATAAAGAGTTCAGGCGTTCGGCGACAATACGAGACTTTGCTGGTAAAAAAATACCGTTTAAGAGATTAAATCACGTTACTAGCGAACTGTTTAAATGGCAGACATTTCCCTATTACGTTACCACTGAGAATAATTTCTTTGCGCGCTATGCTGCGCTATTTCAGCGTAATGCAAAATTAACCGCGGATGACTGGCTCGCGCATTGGCGTCAATGCCAATACCCAACGGCATTTATTGCCGAAAAGCGTGACGAAGAGCGTTTCAATGTGTCTTTTCCTGAGATAGATATTGAAAACTATTGTGCTTTACGTTCTCGCTTAGCTGAAGAGTCGTTGAGTCGTGGCGGGTTCGTTGAAGGAAAAGGTTGGTTTAGCGACTCGTTAATTCGCCAAGAGCTTGATGACTGGCACTTAGATAAATTAACCAAACTCGATATGTCTACGGCTATTGTTTCAGCAATAGAAAACACACACCAAGTTGACTATGTCACCGAGAAAGTCCTTGATGCCTTTGCTGTTGGAGGGGTACCAATATATGCGGCAAACCCCGACACACATAGCGTGTGGAAGCTGGTAACACCTGAGAGTCTAATTAACCTTTATGGTCTTGATGTAAATCAGTGCGTAGAGAAAGTATTTGGTTTTACTCCTGACAGGGAGTTTGCTGAAAAGTATGTTGAGGCGCAGGTCGGCTTGGCTGAGCGATTCAGTAAGCCTTGGTTGCTTTGGCAAGAAAGGAAGCGCTTGGCTGGTTGTTTAGGAAATTTGCTTGAGACATAAAAAACGCCCCACAAGCAGAACTTGTGGGGCGCTACAACTCACTTAAGGAATGAAATTGCGGTCTCTCCCGCCGTCAAGGCCCCCTGGGCGTTACTACATTAAGGAAGCTAAGTGTCTATGCTCGAAAGCCTGTTAATTAAAGCACTCGCTACGTGAGTTGTCTGTAAGCATTCGCTGTATCGATTTGTAGATTATTGCTGGTATTGATCGTTATCGTCGGTTTACTCTGTGCAGAAGCTCTGGCGATTTAACGCATCATTCGGGAGGACACGATGATAACGGATTATCAAAACGACCATTGCCGCTTTAAAGTATGCCATCAGCGCGGTCAGATTTTATCCTGGCAGCCCCGGGGCCAAGCCGATGTACTGTGGTGCACCGACGAAAACCTGATATCGTTGGACAAACCCATCCGCGGTGGTATTCCGCTTTGCTGGCCGTGGTTTTTAAAAGGCGATTCGGGTGACTTGGCACCATCCCATGGTTTTGCTCGCATTGCTGACTGGCGGTTAGTGTCGAATCGGCAGTTAGAAGCAGGCACTCACCGTCTCGTGTATCAGTTAACCAGCGCTGACACGTCCTCTCCTCATTACCCTCACGACTTCTGTCTCACCCTCGAATATCTGATTGGTGAAACCCTGACGATGTCGATGACCTTGCAGGCTTTTACTGCTGCGGCGCCAACCCCGGCTTTTGGTGCCTTTCACAGCTATTTTAACGTTGGCGATATTGAACAAACCCTGATTGAGGGATTGGGCAGCCCGTCCATAGATAACCTCGCCGACCGTCAGCGCGTTCAAGAGCCCGAACAGGTTATGATCACCGGTCCCACCGAAAAGCGTTTTGCGGCCAGCAACGAAGCTCGGCAAACGGTACGTATCCTCGATAAAGCGCACCAACGCACCATTAAGCTGGTGCAGGCCGGCCACAGTGACGTTATGCTATGGTCCCCCTGGACGGAAACCGGTCACAGCTTAAAAGACACCCATCCGGATGACTACAAACACTTTGTTTGCGTAGAAACTGCCGCAATTTCAAGCCCCTTCGCCAACCACGCTTCGCTGACTATCTTTAGTGATAAAGAGCCTCAGTACCGCTAACAGAGGCTTGCGCATTTTACGCAAGCCATTCAATAGACTGTTAACAATATGGTTACAATCAGATACTATTAATTGCTGGTAGCGTCTGGAGGCATCATGTTTTTAAACATCAGAAGTACATCATTGTTGGGCACCATCGTGGCTGTGGGTTTGGCGTTTAGCAGCGCGGTGACACAAGCCAGTGACTTTCAGGTTCAAGATCCTAATTTACAAACTTGCATCGAAGAGCGCGCGGCGAGCTATGGTTATGACGCCCCAGAAGATTTCGATATTTTAAACTGTGATAATGTCTCCAGTCTTGAAGGACTACAACAGTTTGTTAACCTTCAAAGCCTCAGCCTTGGACGCTCGGACTTTAACGACCTAAGCCCGGTTAATGCGCTCACCCGTTTAAGGTATATAAGCCTAACCTGGAATAGCAGCAACGACCTAACTGCGTTGGGTAACAACCCCTCACTGATGGGCATTGACTACCTTGGCGAGCAAAACCCCACCCCGGAATCCATGAAAGCGATTGCGCAATTACCCATACTAAATCAACTGGAGATTATGTCGCAGTCCGATGAGTTAATGGATGTTAGCGATTTAAGCGCATTGAGTTCGCTGCGCTCACTGATGTTATCGGGTATCAACGTAATAAATGCTCAGGCATTGGGCGCTTTGAGCGAGTTACGGAAGCTGAATTTACGGCGCTCTGCTTTTGATAGCACAAACTTTTTAAATGAACTGACTCGTTTGAGCTCGCTGGATATTCGTGACACCGAATTAACCGTTCAAGAAGTGTCCGAGCTTAATTTTTTAACATCGCTATCTACGTCCAATGTTGACGCCATGTCGGCAGAGGTACTCGCGACGATGGTCAATCTGAGAGAGTTGTTTATCGATGGTGTTGCGCATCAAGATGTGTCGTATTTGGCGAATCTGACGCAACTTGAACACTTGAAGATGGAAAACTGGCAGGCGCCGGCCGTTAATGCTGATGCTATTGGTGCACTGTGGCGGCTCGAGTCACTGCGTGTTACCGGGGCGGGTATATCGGATATCGGCTTTGTCGAGAATTTGGTGTACCTGCGGCAATTGGTACTGCATGACAATCAGATTGTCGATTTGGAACCGGTACAAGAGCTCGTCGGCTTAAGACAGCTGTCGGCCTGGAACAACCAAATCGATGATGTCAGCCCCTTGTTCTTGTTAGCCAATAGCACGTTGCTTGAGCTGAGTGAGAACTTGCCAACAGGATGTGCGCCAATCGACGATAGCTATATTGGCTCGGTCGTACGGCGAGAAGACTTACCATTTTCTTGCTTTGAAGCGCGTTGGGGGGATCGTGTTACCGCAATCCCCACAGATTTACCTGACCCTGACTTACAGCACTGCGTTGATCTTCATGTTGCGGCCGCTGGCATCGAGCACGCTCAACGGTTACACGAACTGAACTGCAGTAGTAGCTCTGTACAATCGCTTGAGGGTCTGCAACAGTTTAAGTATTTAACGTCACTTGAGTTAACGAATACGTCCATTAACGATTTTTCGGGGGTTGCGGAGCTCGAGCACCTGCAACACATTGATTTGAGTTTAGCTCGTTCGGAGTGGTTTACACCCATTAACTCTATCGAATTTTTAGCCAATAAGCCGCATTTACGCAGTGCTCGCCTTAGCAATCAGTGGATACAAGATATTTCACCACTACTTACGTCGCCGCGGCTACGGACGCTGAGTTTGTCCGAAGCGCAATTCGATGACTTTGCGCCTATTTGGACACTGCGACACCTGGAGAGTTTGTCCATTGCCCGGCAGCCATCGTTATCGAATAACGCCTTTGCCGGCGCATCGAACCTCACGCAGTTGCGTAATTTGACGTTGGCCTATGCGCAAGTGTCGGATCTAACCCCTATTGCCGGAGCGATGCATCTGCAAGGACTGAGCATAGACGCTACGCCGATAAAGCAGGTGCCCCCGTTAGGCGAAATGAATGCGTTGAGTGAAGTGTTTTTGCATCAAACCGCGTTGACGGATATCGATTTTTTAGCGGGCGCGCGCAATTTGTATTCGGTTTATGTTGGCTATTCACCGGTCATCGATGTTAGCGGCTTGCAGGGCATCGAAACCTTGTTCTATTTAAATTTCCCCGGCACTGATGTGGCTGAGCAAACGGAGGCTTTTATTGCCACCGCACAATCTCTGCCCGCGCTCAGGTATCTCGATGTGTCTAATACCAAATTTAGTGATTACTCGGTGTTTGGACAGTTCGACCAATTAATCGGCTTTTTCGCCGAGGGCAATAATATTGCGGATATCTCGTTTGTGGCTGAGATGAGCAACCTGGGCATTCTTTGGATGAGCGATAACCAAATAACGGATTTGAGTCCGTTACAAGGTTTCAATTTTTATGAATTGCGGTTAGGGAGTAATCCGCTTCGACATCTCCACGCGTTAGAGGGCATGACGAATCTGCATGATCTTCGTTTAATGGGTACTAATGTGACGTGCATGAGCGTCAATGCGCAATTCTCGTTCAGTTACGATGAAATTCCTCAAGCCTGTTTTGAGGCGTTGGTGGACTCGGATGGTGACGGTATGCCCGATAGCTTTGAAGATCGGTACGGCTTTGACAAGAACGACCCGAGCGATGCAAACGCGGATGCCGACAATGATGGTCTGAGCAATCTAGAAGAATACCTGCAAGGAACCTCGCCGTTAAATGAAGACAGCGACAGCGATGGCATTTTAGATGGCGATGATCACGAGCCGACCAAGCCCAATTCGTACGTTACTATTACCACTCGTGTAGTGCCTGCTGAAGCGGGTAGTATTCGTTGTGATAACCACGAGCCTGATGTGGGGCGTACGGTTTATTGCGAGGTAACGCTGGAATCTGGCTTTTACGTTGATCAGTGGTCGTATGACTGCTTAGAAGGCAGTAAGACAGGCCTAATGTGCTCGGTACTGGCCAATAAAAATATTGATTTGGTGCTAGAAACAAAAGCAGCAACCGAAGCGGCCAAACGATCATCGGGGCTGCTTATACTCGGCGTATTGAGCCAACCCGAAGACGAAGAAAATGGACAGTAACTTGCGCATTTTGCGCAAGTTACGTGCCTTAAGGATATAAAACATGAAACACATCCAATGGCCGTATATACCTACGCTGTTTCAGTGTTTGAGTATTCGCAGCAACGGCACCGTCACTGACCGTAAAACCGGTTTAATGTGGCCGCGCTGTGAACTGGGCAAAACCTGGGAGAAGAGGACTAACACCGGCGCCGGTGAGGCAACTACGGATAGCTGGCGCGAGCAACTAGAAACAGCGCTAGCTACGTTTGGGCGGTCAACTTGTCTTCAGGCGTACCACTTGACTACAAGCAGATGACGGAAAACTTTAATGCCTGGCCGGTGCGCGTTGTTGCGGAGTAACCGCTAAAGGGTACAGCAGCAAACCATCTTGCTCTTTGATTATCGGTTAGAGTAATATTCTGGCCCGGTAAAATAGCTTTACTTTTCATGGAGTAAGAATGGTATTGCGTCAGGTTATTGCTCAAGTTCTGGTCCTTTTCTTATGTTCCTTTTCTGCGCTGGCGGCTACGGCTGATACTGTCGCGCCGGAATTGATCGATATGCATCTATCACCCAGCGTTATAGATGTTACCGATGGGCCTGCACAGGTGACGTTAACGGCTCGGGTTAAAGAAGCGAATGGCATGGGTAATTATAATCAGCATTTGATGCCACCCGAGGGCTACCAGACCAATTTTAGAGAAACGGTTTTTATCTGCCAGACTTGTTCTAATACACCCAAATGGGAACGTATTGACGGTACCGATGAATATGAGGTATCGGTAACATTTGAGCTCGATCGTGATTCACCGGCTGGAAAATGGTCGGTGATATTCGAGTATTTGCGTGATGCTGCCGGCAATTATATGCCCACGCTAGATGCTGAAGCGCTCGTAGCATTGGGTCTAGACCCTTATGTTGATGTTATTAACCCTTATGAGGTTGATACCACCCCTCCCGAACTCATGAGCTACTCTTTGTCTGCCACGGAAATTAATAGCAGCGAAGGTGCGGAAATTATCGAAGTTCATATGCTGGCTCGAGATGAACGAGCTATGGGTAATCACTTAGTTTATCTTCGAGGCCCCAGCGATAGCTATGGTTATCAGGATTATATTCATGTTTGTAACAGCTGTAGCGGTGACGAGAGGCCGAAGTGGCAGCCGACAGCTGTGCCAGATGTTTATAGTCTGCGCGTACAATTTGAGATCGCACAGGATGCAGAAGCGGGTATATGGCGTATAGAGCCAGGATATATTCGGGATGAACTCGGTAATGGTACCGATTATTTTAATGATGAAACTCTGGCGGAGCTTGGTTTTAACGCTCGTTTTGTTGTTAATGATACTGTCGAAATCTCACTCGCTTTAAACGCGGAAGAGCCTCTAAATTACATAGAGTTTGGTTCTTCTGGCGACATTGGATTAACGCTAAGCGCAGAAGAAGGCCAAACATTACCCTCGGAATTTCAGTTAACATTAACGGCGGATGCGGGGATTCGCATAGATGAGGCATTTGTTTTGCAAAATGTTTCTAATGCGATGAGTTGCTTAGGTTATAGCTCATATTATCGGTGTGACGTTGCTATTGCAGAGGGGTTAACCAAAGTTGATGTTTTATCGCGTGTAACACCACAAACTGAAGGTGTTTATGAAATCGTTTATGAGGTTGCTAGCGAACAAGACTTGAACTGGGCTGATAACCAAGCAAGTGTTAGCGTCAATGCTCATCCTCAATCTTACCTAATTACTACTGAAATCATCGGTAATGGCGGCGAGTTTAGTCCTGCAGAGCTTGATGCCCCGATTGATCAGACAGCGAATTTTGAATTAACTACCTACGAGGGCTATGAGCTGATACAGGTATCTGGCTGCGGTGGCTCGTTATCGGGCACAACCTATACCACAGCGCCAGTGGATGGTGCTTGCACCGTTACCGCTGAGTTTGAGCGTTTAAGTTATACGGTTAATTTTTATAGCAATGATGGCTCACTACTAAAGTCACAGCGTGTATTTTATGGTGAAACGGCAATAGCTCCTGAAGTGCCTCCAATCACAGGTTATCACTTCATCGGCTGGGACACGGAGTTTAGTCATGTCACCCAAGATCTATCTGTCACTGCCCAGTATGCGATTAACCAATACGAGGTAAGCCTTTGGATAACTGGTAAAGGGAGCGTAAATCCGGGCGCGCAAACGATAAACTGGGGTGAAACGTTATTATTCGAGTTAGTGCCAGAAGCTGACTATAAGTTGTATAGTATTGAGGGGTGCGGCGGTCAGCTAGTGGATGAGTTTCACTACCAGACAGCTGCAATCACGCAAAATTGCGAGATTGTGGTGAAATTCCGCGATGCGAGTCCACGGAAGAGTACCCTGTTGATGCTGCTTATGGCGACACAGTCTGTTGAGCAGCAATGAACATTAACAACTACTGCTACTCTAAACTATACTGATTGTTGTTAGGTATTCAGGCACAGCGATGTAAACTTTGTCACACTGCGCACGGTTTCGACTGCCCGGGCAAACATCAAAGACCCTTGCGCAAAAAGCGCAAGGATCTTTGGAGTCACTGTATCGAAGTACCTCCCAAGCTCACTTTTCCGACTCAAACGTACTAAGCAACAACATTAGCAAGCCACTCTTACGCGGTGGTGTGTCGATTTTAATGCGCAGGCTCACTTCCTGTTCGGTGCGGTTGCCTAAGCTATCTTCTGCACTAAACAATACATAAGTTAAGCCGTAAGGCACGGTCGAACCAAGGTTATGTTGCACGGTAACCTCGCCGTCTTGTTCGTCATACGCCGTTGCTGCGTTTAAAAATGCCTGTATTCTGGCGTCGCTGGTTGGCAACGGCTCAGCGGTGGTGACCATAATAACCAGCGGCTCTGGTAACGATAGTACGGGCGCGGCATCGTCCATAACTACCTGCAACTGCGAGGTTTGCTGAGCCTGATTACCGGCTGTGTCCATTGCGGTAAAGGTGACGGTTAGCTCGCCAACGGTTAACACTGCCGGCACGTTATGGCTTACCTCCACAGATTCATCCACTAAATCCTCTGCACTGGCTTCCGCCAGCCACTGCTGTAACGGCTCAAATCCGGCACTGTCGACCCCGTCTCCGGGACCAATAATAACTACATGATCAGCCGGAACGGTTAAATTTGGTGCCGTGGTATCGGTTATCGTTACGCGCTGTGTGCGGTTGGCGCTGTTACCAGCAGCGTCGGTTACCTGCCATTCGACATCATGTGAACCGACCGCAAACGGACCGGTGTTTGATGCAGTGGGGGTCAGCTCTCCATCAACGATGTCAGTCGCGCTAGCCTCGCCCAGCTCGACCGGCGTTAACGGCGCAGTTGCTTCGCGGGTTATGGTGGCGGGGACGGTAATAGAAGGCGCCCGGGTATCAGCAATGATTAACCGCTGCTGTGCGGTACTTTGGTTACCGCTCTCGTCGATAGCTGTCCAGGTGATGATATAGTCACCCACCGCCCACGGGCCTTGTTGCGTTGTTGCTGCCCGCACGCGACCATCATAGTCATCTTGCGCGTATACCGAGGGCAACGTGAAGGAGGTTAACGGTCCGGTAGCTTCTCGGGTGATATCTGCAAGATCAGGGAATACCGGTGCCTGGGTATCCGGCTGCCAGACATTACCATTGGTGGTGCCGCCAACGATAACGGTTTCGCTACCCGGATTGTGCAAGGTAACAAAGTAATCCACCGTGGGTTGCCACGGATAGGGCCGTATGGTGCGTTGCCGGTCGAGTAGCTCGCGTTCGACCTCAAATACCTCACTGGAACCTTGCGCGATAGGGCGCCGCGCAAAGCCGATTTTTTCGCGTTGCAAGCGCATATCGATAGCGGCGCTGGCTTCGATACGCTGGCGGAACCACTCGGTATCGGCTGGCACACGAATGTGCACGAACTTGGTTTGTTGTGGGGCAAGCTCGACCGCAAGCTCACCGTTTACCACCGATATCGATTGCGCAATACTGAGCGTTTGTTCGCCCGGGCCGATACTGAGACTGTACTGGCTGTCTTCTTTGGCGTAGATGCCAATATAAAACGGCACGTCAGGTTTTATATGTTCGATCGGAACGGATAACTCGCCTTCTTCGAGTGCATAGGGCAGGTCGGTATTATCGCCGTTGTCAAAATACCAATGTGCAAGGCTGCCGTTTGATGGATTAAAGCTACCGCTTTTAAAAAGTTCGGCTGGCGGTAGGTGTTCGCGGAAAATAGCGGCCACGTCACCCGATTGTTGGGTTAGGTTGATGCGTAAATTGCGCATGGGCGTTTCGGTACTGACCGCTGGCATATGCACACGATAATACCGGATATCGCCCTCTGCGAGATTTTGTTGGTGAGCACTGGCACCGGAGAAAGCCATGGCTTTTACGCGCGGCGTCGACACGTCCAGTTGGTAACGCAGACTTGAGTCCTCGGCGACTACGGCTAGCCACCACTCGCCGGGGGCCAATTGAACGAGCCCATTATGGTGAGTGTCACGCGCATCCTGGACGCCCCAGTTTGCATACTGGGTACCGGCGGTCGTATCGGCACGGTCGTAAAGCTCGCCGTTAGGGCGGGTCTGACTGTGCGACAACGTGGGCGGGGCGCCATAACGCAAGTAGGTTTTTGCCTCGCCGCTAATCTTAGTCAACTGTGTACGAATAATCCCTTCGTTGTTATCGGGCACGTTAATGCGGTAATAGTGGGTATGCTGGCGCTCGAGATCGACTTCGCCGGTTTGGAACTGGGTGTAGTCGTCACGCACTCCCAAGGTTGTCGTATCCTCGCTGACGAGTTCTTTTGATTGTAGTGAGTATTCACTTAGCCCTGTTGACTGAGCACTGATGTACCAGGTGCCCGGGGTCAGGTACGGCGCGACGATGTGTGTTTGCTGCTCACGGCTGTTAATTCGCTCGCTTTCTCGCACTGTGCCAGGCAATTGACCTTTGCTAATGGCAAGGCTGACGTTGCCAACGCTTACGTTAAGATCCAATGTCCATCCGTTGCTGTCCTCAGGCACGTTTACCCGGTACAGGTGCTGTTGCTGGTCCAACAAGCTTTGTCGGCCGCTATCGCCGTTTGCAAACACCAATGGTTGTATCTGTGTGGCAGTTGCCTGTAAGTTAAACTGGCTACTGACGTCATCGCCACTGGGCTCCTCGCCATGCACTAAGATCGTCATGACGGGCTGCGGTGTATCGATGTTGATCACTTGTCCGCTGACCCGCTCTTGGTAACGCCCCCCTTCCACCGCACTATCAACCCGGTTGTTAAAATAGGGGCGCGGCCACCAGCGCTCGCCCTGCGCGTGATTGGCGACATTGATCACCGGCTGACCGGCGCTTTCGCTAAAGCGCAGTTCCACGCTGTCGACGTTTTCATCCATGGTCAGTTGGTAGGCTTTAACCTGCACATAGTCAATGGTTGTTAGACCGGTTTGCTCAGGCGTAGCGGTGGTTAGGTGACCGCTGCCTAATGAGGCAACCTGAACGGGACCTATGCGCAAGCTGTAATTAACGGAACCTTCTCCCAAGCCTCGGAAGTCAGGCTCGCGTTGGCCCTGGCTAATGACCGCGGCATAGTACTTACCCGGGCGCAACGGTGTGGCATCAAGTTCGGACGAGAGCTGATAAAAATATTCGCTGCCGAGGGTATCCTGCTTAGCGCCATAGGGCGTTTCGGTTTGGTTGCGACTGGCGTTGCTATTGGGGAGTTGTGCATATTTTATCGCCAGCGCTGCATCACCTAAAGCGGTTTGTAGATCGACATACCAGCCGCTGACATCCTCCGGTACGGTAAAGGTAAAGTAGTCGGCCTCGCCGGGTGTGTTTATACTACCGTTGTGTAGCGTATCAAAGTTAATGGGATCGACCGCTAACTGACAATTTTCGCCGCCGCATGACGTGCCGATACCACGGCTGATAATGTCATAGCTGACATTGTCATTATCGGGGGCGGTGACACCGATGTAATAGGTACCGGGCTGCAGTGGTCGCTGACCAATGACAACGCGCTTAGCGTAGTCGATTACCTCGGCGCCGTTTTCTAAACGACGGCCGTTATCGGCCCAGCTGGCAGTCGGTAGCACCAACTGGTGTCCGGTTTCCCAGGTATTGCAAAGTAACAGGCCGCCGGTACTGCAACTGAGTGAGCGAACCCGATCCGGTCGTACATCGCGCGCGATGACAGCCTGAATATTCACATCCTGATGTGGGTTAAGTATGACTTCCCAGCCATCGGCGTCTTCTGGCACCTCGACTTTAAAGTAGCGCCAACTGGCTTGCGGTTGACCGTCGATAGTCAAGCGGCCGCGATTGAAGTCCAGCTCCTGATCGCCACGCGAGCGAATGCTTAAATCGGTCGTTAACGCGTGCGCGTACTCGGAACCTAGCAATAACGAATAAAAGTTACCCACATCGGTCAGGGTGTAGGGGAATACTGCGGTGCTGGGGCCATACACACCTCCGGATGCGGTATCCCAGGTACTCCGAATTGGTGAATTTGGAATTTGCGGTTGGTTGGCATCGGTGGCCAATATGCGCAAGCTCGGATCGCCTGTGGTGTTTGCGACGTTGAATTCGAGATTCGGCAGGTTATTATCAGCAGCAACGGTGTACCAGCGCAACTCTCCGGGTTCGAGTTGTTGATTGGCGATGCTGATTTGTTGGTTAACGGCTAACGGCTCGTGGTTAATACGCACCGGCTCCATGGGTTTTGCTGCGAGGGTATAGCTGGAGGTACCAGAGCCTAATGCATTGTTATAAGGCGGATTGGCGCCAAGGCCGTAAACGGTGATGAAATAATCGCCCGCAGGTAGTTGTATCACGTTGGTACCCGCCGCTGAGTCATAGCGCTGACGGTGAAACTCGTAAACAAACTCATCGCCACTGGTATCTTGCAATACACCATGATTAGAGTCGATAGCATTAGACGAAGTCGTTGATAGCGGGATGCTATTGCGCGACACCTTAAGCATACTGTCGCCTAAGGTTGTTTGTAGATAAATTTCGACACCGGCGAGACTTTCCGGAATGCTGAACTGGTAGGCTTTGATATCGCCAGGCGTTGCAATGCTGTCACTGACTTGGCCGGGGAACTCGATAGCCTGCACCGCAATTGTGCAAGCACTGCCGCCGCATTGATTACCTACGCCGCGGCTACGTAGCCGGTAACTGGTATTATCGGCTGTTGTGTATAAACCAACGTAGTAAACTCCGGCCGTTAAAGGGGCATTTTTACCCACAATTAAACTGCGGTTGTAAAGATAACTTCCGTCGGCTGCGCGGCTACGCCGGTAAAAATTGTGGTTAGCGCTTAATTGTTCGCCATCTTGCCAGGTATTGCACTGGCTTAGCGGGGTGCGATAGCTACAAGCAGAGCCGCCGGATTCGGTTAACGCGTCGGGCAACTCACCTTTGCGTATGATCATAGCAAGGTTGTTATTACTGACCTGATCGGCTTCGAGCATCCAGCCTTGTGCGTCGTTAGGTACAACGACTTTATAGTACTGCCAGGTGTCAGCAGCCTGATCAGTAATCTGTGTTACGCCGTTGTTAAAGGCTAGGTTGGTGGCCGATGGCAGGTTTTGCGCACTAATAGACACATTAACATTGCTCGCTTGATCTTTGCTGTAAACCGCTAATGTATAGCGCCCCCCGGCATCTGGTAAGGTGACTTCGTTGGTTCCATTGGTGCTACCGTTTTCGCCATCAAGAACGTTAGTTGCCCACGGATCCGGCAGCGCAATACCGTTATCGCCATCTTTTAACAACGCCAATTGAAAGTCAGGCTCGCCATCACTGGTTACGCTGGCGGTAATGGCTGGTTGTGTCGGCTCGACGTTAAACCGATAAAAGGTGATCTGCCCTGCAGGCCAGGTGTCTTTAGTAAAGCTAACCCCTTGACCTTGCCTAACTACCGAGTCGTTGTTTTCGGTATAGGTGAGTGGCTGCAGATTAAGCTGAGCCTGGGTATTGTCCTGATTTGCTGCAACCGTAATATACAAATCGCCGTTGACGACATTGCCTTCGGCGTTTTTTAGCGCATAGTAAAAGTCGCTACCGGGGCTTCTTGAGATACCGCCGTTATTCCGGGTGATCGCAACGGTATTGTTTTCTGATGCGTAGGAGTTTGCCACACCATCAACGCGCAGCAAGGTATCGCCGTCACCGTTGCTATAATTTGTGGTTAGTTGCCACCCATGGTTATTATCGGGAAGCGCAACTTTGGCGTAGGCGCGCTCGCCGGCGCTAGCTAAGGTTAGAGATAACGGCTCACCCGGGTTGAATGCCGTTATCGAATAGTGACAGTTTTCGTCACCGCATTGTTGACCGATACCGCGTGCGCGTAGCGTAAAATTTAACGGCGCAGATGGCGCGTAAGTGGCTGACTTTACGCCAATAAAGTAGTTGCCAGGGGACAAGGGGGCGTTTTTACCGAGTACTAAGCGCAGGTCGGTGCTGGTGCTGTCGTATTGTGCAAACGGGTCGTAAGCGGTTGTAGCGCTTAAATACTCATTACTTAGCCAGCGATCACAGTTATAAAGAGGCGTACGGCTGGGGCAATATACGCGAGGAACACCAGACCGATCCGGCAGGGTATCGCGTTGCAGCACCATATCCAGACGTTCCTCGCCTTGGTTTTCCAGATACAACTCGAGAGCTTCAAATTGCTCAGGTACCTGCAGCTGATAGTAGTGCCAGTAACGGTGGTCCTTGTTGGTTTCAGTTATCTCGCCGTTATTAAAGTCTAGATTCGGCGGGGTATTAGTGTCGGTATTTAATGTAAACGCGCCAAGTGCGGCTTCTGAATAAACCCCGATATACCAGACATCGGCCTGATGTGATGCTACTTGTAACACCCCAGATTGTGAGTGTTCATCATCCAGTCGTGAATTGTAAATTGAGGTGCTGTCGTTTTGCCGATATTCCCAATAGGTTGGCACGGCGTTGCGCCGAATACTTAAGCGGCTGCCTGGTGGCTGCTGTTCTAAAAATAAGGTCCAGCCCAAGATTCCCAGCTGTTGATCTAAGTCGCGGACCCTAAAGTAACGCCAACCGGTTTGTTGGGTATAAGGAGCCTGATTGGTAATGCCGGGGCGTGTGGTAACAAAATTAATATCGGTAACGGCCGGTGAACCGTTGCTTACGGTTGCGGTCGTGCCGGCTGGTGCATACACCGTGATATACCAGGCACCGTTGGCGAGCATTGGCGGAGCATGGGTAATTGATTCTATGGTTGTACCTGACTGCTCCGAAAAGCCATCGTTGTTTAGCCGGTTGGGGACATTCGCTTTACGCACGAACAAACTGCTGTTCGGGGTATCCGCGGCTAATGTGATTTGCCAGCCGATTTGGTCTACCGGTACCGGCACTTGGTAGGTCGTGTACGGAAACTCTGCAGTGGCAGCAGTGGTTAATGTCTGTTCGCTGCCAAAATCGAGATCCTGCAGGGGTTGAATGCGCGAGCGCAGCTCAATAGTTGCGGCTTGTTCGGTGGCAACGGCTATAAAATAGCGGCCGGAGTTAACATAATCAGGGACAAGTAGCTGACTTTGAAAAAATTCTTGCTGGTGGTGTTGTTGCCAGGCTAATTGATCGTTACTGACATAGACGGTGCGTTGGTTTTCGGCGCCATTGTTGTTGCTAAGGTATAGTTGCCAGGCTGGTGTTTCAGTTTGTATCTGGGTTTTATAAAAAACATAGGGCTCGATGTTGTCTTCGACGCGACCATTGCTGGCAAAGTTTGTGCTGAGTGTACCCAGGTCAATGACGTGCGGGTCGCCGATGGCTAATTGCCAGGCTTGGTTATTGGTGTTGCGTGCTATTTTGGGTTGCACTTTAACGTATAATCGCGAGCCGTTGGTTAGGGTGTCACGTTTTTTGTAAAAGACGGCGTGCTGTTCCTGTGAAGTAAAGGCAAAATGCTGCTGATAGTCATTAACCTGAGTACCGAGTTTGACCCCTGTGCTGCCGTTAGCAACTTTTAGCAGCCCCCGAATGAGTTGGTATTGTGCTTGATCTTGGTAGTCCAGATAAAATAGCCATTCACCGCCATTAAATCCGTTGTCATTGGTGGGCGAGCTCCAATTGCTGATATTTTGGTGGCTAGCGCCTGGCGTCCAGCTTAGTTGCCGCGCAAATTGCGGCTGGCTGACTAGACGGTAGGTACGGTCGTACTCGCTTTGTATCGTAACTTTATAAGCTGTGCCAAGCTCGAAATCGTCAGGTGAAAAAAAGAGGGTTTGTGAATAGCGGGTTTGGTCATAAATTGATTGTAAACCGCCTTCTGTTACACGCCAAACCCTGACACGAACTACCCAGTCAGTCTCGATCACCAAACGCCAGCCTTGGTGGGCAGTCGGGACCCTGAAGTTGTGAGTGTTTATTTGGTCGGCGTTAACGGTGTAATCCTGATTGACGCTAAGACTAGTATGGTCGATGGTTTGCTGCGCAAGCGCGGACTGGCTAACTACACTTAAAACGATGACAGTAAGGGTGAGAATAAACCGTTTCATTGTTGCTTCCTTCGTCGTTGGCGGCTTTCACAACGACTTCAAAGCCACAATCTTTTTGGGGTATTTTGTTTAATTATTGATCAACGCCGTAATAATGCAACAATTTAATTTGTAAGCGTCACATAAACCACGCCTAGTCACCACGTTGCAGATAGCCTAATTTATCGCCACGTTCTAACCAACGAGGTGATTTATGAGTCGAGCATACCGCTCTAAAGCGCAGTGGCAGGCGCTAATTGATGAGTTTGAGCAAAGCGGGCTAAGCCGCAAGGCATTTTGTGAAGTCCGGGGTATTAATCCGGACTATTTTAGTCAGCGCCGCCGTCAGTTGCAGCAGGAAACCGAGGGTACCGGTTTTGCCCGGGTGGCAGCTGAGTCGTCGCCGGCATCGACAGCGGCCATGCAGGTTCGCGTCGGCGATGCGCAGTTAGTATTACCGATGTCGGTCTCGCCCCGCTGGGTGGCCGAGCTGGTCAAAGCCCTCAGCGTATGAAGATGTTCGTCGAGCCGCCGGCGATTTATCTGTATAAGCAGCCGGTCGACTTTCGCAAGAGCATCAATGGTCTCAGCGCTATTGTCGAAGCCGAGATGGACCGCTCGCCGTTCAGCGGTGCCGTGTTTGTGTTCTGCAATCGTCAGCGCGATAAAGTCCGGGCGCTTTACTGGGACAAAACCGGTTTTTGCCTTTGGTATAAACGCCTGGAAAAGAATAAGTTTAAATGGCCGCGCAAGGTAAAAGGCGATGTCCTTAATTTAAGCGCATAGCAATGGCAGTGGTTGCTCGAAGGCCTCGATATCACGCTGATGAAAGGCCATCAGCCATTGCATTTTAGTGCCACAACCTGATCGAAAACGGCTTATAAGGATCCTGCATAAAAACCGTTTTACGATCACGAATTGGTCTAAGTAAACCCGCTAAAACAGCGGCTTCGCCGGTGCTTTTGGGGTATAATAGCCCCATGAAAACGAGCGATGCAAACACACTTCCGGATGATGTTGAGAGCCTGAAAAAGATGGTTCTCGACATGCAATCTCAGCTGCAAACAGAGCAGGCTGAGAAGTCGCGTTTGCAACAGCAACTCGATTACCTGAGAGAGCAGTGGCAACTGTTGGTGCAAAAACGCTTCGGTGCCAGCAGCGAAGGACTGCCCGGTCAGGGCGAGTTGTTTAACGAGCTTGAAGACGCCCTTGAGCCGACAGCGGACGAAGTAGCCGCAGATCAAACTGTTACCTACACCCGTAAAAAACCGCGTCGCCCGCGCATTGATGAATCATTGCCGCGCGAAGAGGTGCTGCACGATATCGCGGACGAAGACAAAGTCTGTGACTGTTGTGGTCATGACTTGCACCGTATGGGCGAAGAAATCAGCGAAGAGCTGGAATTTATCCCGGCAACCAGCCGGGTGGTGCGCCATGTACGTCCGAAATACAGCTGCCGCGCGTGCGAAAAGCACGGCACACAAACCGCTGTCAAAATCGCACCGGTTGAACCGAGCATACTGCCCAAGAGCATCGCAACGCCGAGCTTGCTGGCACAAATCATCAGCGCCAAGTTCCAGTTCGGGTTACCGCTGTATCGTCAGGAAGCGATGTTTAAACAATACGGTATCGAGCTGAGTCGCCAGACCATGAGTCGCTGGATGTTGACCGTCAGCGACAAGCTGCGGCCGCTTTATCAGCGCATGCACGACATCCTGCTAAAACAGCCGGCATTATGGGCTGATGAGACGACCTTAAACGTGCTCGATGTGGATAAATCCAAATGCTACATGTGGGTTTACGGCTGTGGCACCGATAAGCCGAGGCCGGATAAATCACCGAATATCGTGCTGTATGATTACCAGGACGGGCGCGGTGGCGCCCACCCCGCTGCGTTTTTAGCTGACTATTGCGGTCCACTGCAGGTGGACGGCTATCAGGGCTATGAGCAAACCGGCGCCCGGCTGGCCGGTTGCTGGGCGCATGCCCGTCGTAAGTTCATTGAGGCCAAAACCGTACAAGGTAAAGGCAAAAGCGGCAAAGCCGACCAGGCGCTGAGCTTTATCCAGAAACTATACGGCGTTGAGCAGAAAATCAAAGACGACTGCCCGGCGCAAAAACAGGAAAAACGTACCGACTTAGCACAGCCTGTGATGGATAAGCTAAAAACCTGGCTTGATAAGTCGGCGCTGCAGGTCAACCCGCAGTCACTACTCGGCAAAGCCATCCATTACACGCTTAAACAATGGGACAAACTGCAGGTTTACCTGCATGACGGCCACGTTAATATCGATAACAACCGTGCCGAGCGCGCAATAAAACCGTTCGTTATCGGTCGCAAAGCCTGGCTGTTCTCAAACTCACGAGGCGGCGCGCAGGCCAGCGCTATCCTGTACAGCATGGTCGAAACCGCCAAAGCCAACGGCCTGATGCCGGTCGACTATCTCATGATGTTGTTCGAACAACTGCCGCTGCTCGACGACGGTGATGACCTCGACCCACTGCTGCCCTGGCAGATTAACGCCGACAAAAACGGTCAATCAAACTGACCCGCCAAAGACTGTTCGGATAGACCGAAATCAGTGATCGGGTGGCACCGAAATCATCTCAGCGACAATTATCTTGGCCGGTTGTGTGGTTTATGCGACGCTTACTTATCTTCTGCTTATCCGTAGCAAGCTTATAGCGCTGATAAGGCCTGCCAGGAGTAGCCAAAACAATACGACCGACACCCAAACCACAGGAGCGGCCTGGCTCACACCCCATTCCTCGAAGGTTATCTGTTGTTGAGTGAAGATTGATGCCATACCGAGGTATTGTAGTGGGGTGTTTGCCCATAACAGCGTTGCCAAAATGATAGGGGTAATATCAAGTTTAAGCAGTGTCATAAGCTGTGCCAGCAGTGGCGGCAGGTTTAAAAGAATACCTATCGTTGTGGTTCTTAAAAGAAATTGTCTCACTGATTTATCCTGTTAAGAAATCATTGAAACAATACGGGGTAAGTTTACTATTGTAAACGAATAGCGATTTTTTCTTTAGCTTATTGTTTTTATGTGCAATCTTACGTCAGAAAGGAGACTGAACGTGTACAAAGTCGATAAATTACCGATTAACCCTAACCACCCCCTAATCATAACATTAGTGGCATTTTTTTGCTGTTTATACTGATAGAAGGGGATAGTGGTGATCTGATACTCAGTTCGTTAATGTTTACGGTTTTTGGTTTTTATCACAGATACCACATCGCAAGGATAGATGATCTTGATGAGCGAGTGTTGGAATTAGAATCTCGACTAGAAACCTGCGGTCAGTCTGACGAGCTAAACCGTGGCCGAACCACGACCACCTAAGGTATTAAACAATGTCAGAACTTTTTATAGAAGTGCTTCGTATCGTTTTGCCCATCGCTCTTATTGGTGGTGTCGTCCTGGTCAATCGACTCATTGGACTTAAGTACCCGCTGGGTGCGCTCTCTTGTATTGCTGTATTTTGTCTTTTTTATTTCGGAATAGAGCTTATTGGTTCCTATGCTACCGACAAAGAAAGTACGCCTGGGCCGTTAGACAGTATTTTTGACGTGGCTGTACCGGTGTTATTGGGTGTTATTACGCTATGGGTTGATTTTATTGCATCCAAATTATTTCCGAGGCGGCAAAGGGGGTGACTGTTTTAAGGAAACACCATGAAATTTGGTTGTTAGTTGGTCTGGTATTTCCCGTGATTGCTTTTGCAGATCCGGGCTTTGTAAACGTTTAGCTGCCGTAACTACAGTGTTCTTTTAGCAGTGTTACGCGGTTTAATCAGAAAGCGCCAAACCCAATAACCGGTGGCTACGGCATACAGAATATTCTTGCCAAGAAACAGCTCGTTGTAACCAGTCGCCGGCCAGTAAAAAACAATGTCGACGATGGCGGCTATGAATATTGCTGAACAGACAATAGCTATGAGTAAAAGAAGAGGTTGCTTTAAAGAAAACATTGAAGCACATCCGTGTTGGTCAAGATAGTGTAACTACGATAAGTTCTTTATAAAGCAAAGGCAAATCGACGTCTGGTTCAACTATCATCACGGTCTACATCAGGAGCACAACAATGAATCCGAAAGCTGTTATCGATTTTTGGTTCGACGAGCTGACACCCAAGCAATGGTTTGCCAAGAGCGATGCGCTGGATAACACCATAAAAACGCGTTTTAGCGACATTTTAGTGGCTGCTGCGGCGGGAGAGTGCTGGCGCTGGCGACACAGCGCAGAAGGGCGTTTGGCCGAAATTATTGTGCTTGATCAGTTCTCACGAAATGTCTATCGCGACACGCCGATGGCATTTAGTCAGGACCCTATGGCGTTGGTGCTGGCGCAGGAGGCCGTTGCCTGTGGTGCTGATAAAAGTCTGAGCAACGATCAAAAGGCGTTTTTGTATATGCCGTATATGCACAGCGAGTCGGCGGCCATCCATCAACAAGCCGTTATCCTGTTCGATCAACCGGGTCTGGAGTACAACTACAAGTTTGAGCTCAAGCACAAAGAAATCATAGACCGCTTTGGCCGCTACCCGCACCGTAACGACATATTAGGCCGTACTTCCAGTGAAGAAGAGTTGGCCTTTCTGCAGCAGCCCGGCTCGAGTTTTTAGCGATCGTTCGACATGGGGGCTTTTTAACTGAAATAATTCATTTATCAGTTCCGTCGAATACGTCGTAAACCCAACACAAAGCCAGTATAAACCAGAATACAGGCGAGGAGGGATGCTAACCCTGCAAGGGTTTGTCCTACGATGCCAAAATACTCTCCCGTGTGTAAAAATCGCGCGGTGCCCCAGGCTTGATCGCCCATGGACCAGTCTTCTTTTCGCAACACATCAGTGACCTGTCCGGTGCGGGAGTCGAAAAACAGAGAATACGCGAGTTCTTGTCTGTGTCCGATGCTTTTATCGATGTAAAATCGGGCTTCGTGCGGGTGCTCACCAATTTCCATCCACATGGAATACCAGTCGCCGTAGTCATTTTCTTTGGCATGGTGTTTGGCGCGTTCGAACAGCTTTTCATAAGCTATTTGGCCTTGAGCGAGTGATGTGACTGGCTCATGTTTTTCAGGTACTGGAACGGTCTCACCATAAAAGCCGTAAAGCGCTTTGTTTGCCCAGTCAAAGTGAAACAGTGTTGCGGTTACTGCAATGACGAATAGCGCGGGCAACGACCATATGCCGAATACAAAATGCCACTGACGATTTCGATGATGGGCGTTTTTATAGCGCTTGGGTAGCCAACTTTGCGACCTTAGGGACCTGAGAGATAATCGCTTAGGCAACCACAAATAAAGACCACTAAGTATTAAGAAAATGAACGCCAGGTTAGCGTAGTTATTCAGGGCTTTGCCGATACTACGGTAATCACCGTCGAGTAACAGGTACCGATGTAAATCGGTCACAATGTGGAAGAATTCGGCCACGGCGCCTTCACCGACGCGCAGTATTTCCCCACTATAAGGGTGCAGCAAATAGCTATTGGGTCCAGCCCATGCCGGTACCGCTGCGCCGTCACGGTTTACCCAGCGAACGTAAATATGAGGTTCTTTAGGATGAAGCTCCTGCAATATCGCCACGGCACGGTCAGTTGTTATGCGCTGCCTGTCAGGTTCTGGCTCAACCGCATAACTCATTTCGGCAAGCTCTTTTATCTGTCGTTCGTAGGTAAGTAAAACACCGGTTGCTGACATGGTAAAAATAAACAGCGCCGCGATCATTCCGGCGGTAAGGTGGATCCAGAAGATCCACCGCTTTACCGAATTAGGCAGTTTGACCATTTTGTTGACGCCTAAAAGTCATAACTTAACGACAAACGGACGTCGCGACCGGCTTCATACGGGCCAATGACGGTAGGGAATACGTCGCTGTAATCACCAACGCTTGAGTGATCAATATAGAGCTCATCCAGTAAATTGGTTATGGCTAGGTTAACGGACAGATCGCCAGTAATATCCCACTTACCGTAAATATCAAGTACGGTATAACTTGGTTTATTGAGTGTATATAACGAATCGGTCCAGCCATTTTCGAGTGCTTGGTGCAGGGTTTCGATAGCAATACTGTCAACGTGCTTCGCGTTAAACCCAATACTTACATCACGGTCAATAAAGTAATCGGCACCGAGTACCAGGGTGCTACCCCGGCTGTTACCTAAGCCGTTAAACTCGTAGCCGTTTAAATCAATAGAGTCGTAGCTACGACTATAAAGAGTCTGGCGTGGTTTTAGTTCGGCATCCGCATCGGAAAAGCCAACGTACAAATCGAGGTTGTCCCAGCGGTAGGCTATATTCAACTCGATACCGGTTGATTCAACGTCACCAATGTTGTTATAAATTGACGTGCCGCCAAAACCACTAAAAATTACATCGTGAATGGTTGACTGATAAATACTCAGTTTGGTGTTCAAGCGACTGACACTGTACTCAATCGACGCTTCGATATTCTCAACCGTTTCAGGAACTACATCACTGCCGACAACAGGAACATCGTCACCGTCGTAAAGGTATTCATCCAAGGTAAAGCCGTCACCAATTTCTTTACCGCGAGCGGCTTCAGCATAGCTTAACCCGAACTTCCAGGCGTCCGTGATTTGATAGGAAAGCCCACCGTTGATGCTTAATTCGCTATCATCGAGCCCAGCTGCTGTGTCTGTTACGGGCTCGCCATAATATTCATCAAGAAGAATACGTTGCTGAAAATCATAATCGTCGAAGCGCACACCATAACTTAACACGAGGTCCGTTGTGATATTGCTATGCGCTTGCGCATAAATGCCCACTACACTGCTTTCTTCAGCGTTTTCCATAGGTCCGCTCGCTGGTCCGCTTTCCACTTCGTCTTTACGATAGTCAACACCGTAGGTAAAACTGTGGTAGAGACGATCGGTGGTGTTTCGTAAATCAAAACCGGTTGTGTCGATGTTGGCCAGCCAATCGAAGCGGCCGCCACGGAATGAAGACTGGGTGTGGTAAGCGGTCGCCTCCAGATAGATCGATTCACTCTGATCAAAACGGTAGTTTGCAACATAGGTATCGCGTTTTGCTGCGCTTGGATAAAGTGGCGCGCCTTCCTCTACGAACCAATTAGGTCGGGCGGAAAATTGCCCCTCTTCATCACGCTGTTCAAGGCTGACTGACAAATAATGTTTATCGGTGATATCGCCACTGGCTTTTATAAAAGCGAGCTCTTGCTCGGCAGCGGTTCCGTAAATTTTATCACCGTCACCGTCTTCCATCGTGTTGCGGTCAACCGCACTGTAATAGCCCAAAAGCCCAAACGATGGGTTCAGTTTACCGTATAGGGTGCCGCTGTAACGCGTTCCATCATTTGAAAAGTAATTGGCTTTGACGCGTCCACCGAATTGCTCGCCTTCATTCAGCAGGTCTTGCGCATCCTTGGTTTTAAAGCGAATCGCACCGCCAATAGCACCCGGACCATTGGTGGCTTCACCGGCACCCGCTTGAACATCAATTTGTTTTAGTAAATCAGGATCAAGCGTGACACGGCCGATATGGTGGAAAAGGGTTGAGGTTTGTTGGGCACCGTCGACCGTTACATTCAGATAGGCATCTTCCAATCCGCGAACGTAAATTTTTTGTGCAACACCAACAGAGCCGCCCACGCTAACCGAGGGCGATTCACGAAAAATATCAGCGAGGTCGTTAGCTTGAAACTGTTCAATATCTTCTGCGGTAACGCTAAAGTTCGTTGATGCCCCAACGACTTCAATTTTTTCGATCGCCTTTTTTGTCGATTGTTCTTTAGATTCGGCGTCCTTTGATTGAGCGAACGCTGGCGTGTTGAGTAGGGCGCATGCCACGCCAGTTAAAACGAACTTATTCATTATTGCTACCTTCCGTGACGGTGTTAAAAAAGCTTCAGGAGGTTATGCTAGTGAGAATTGTTCGCATTTTCAATAGTGCTTGTGCATTTATTTAAACCAGCTTTACGTTTTGTATTTTTAAACCAATAATCACTATGTACTTTTTCTTACTTAGGTGGGTGATATATGACCAAGTTTACAGGCTTACTGTTGGCGTTGTGCATCAACGGACTGAGCGTTCATAGCGCATTAGCAGAAGATGAAAAAACGGCGATGGTACCCTTACCTTCACTCGATGACTTCTCCAAAGGTGAGGATGGCTGGAGCTTTGGCTTGGGGTTAGGCGTTGAATATGAAACGGCATACGAGGGTTCGGATGAGTTCGGCCTGGAAGTTCAGCCCGCTGGTGCCGTGCAATGGCGTAGTGGTGATAATATTTTTTATTTTGCCGGTGAAGCGCTTGGCTGGCGTGGCCTGCGCGCTGAACATTGGCTACTGGAGGCCACCATTGGTTTCGATGAGGGCCGCGAAGAAAGCGACTCAGACGATGGCCATTTAGACGGACTTGGCAATCAGGACGAAGGGGCTGAACTCGTGCTTCAGGCTCGTCGTGCGCTCGACTCCAATTGGCGCTATTGGTTGGTGAGTCGTATCGTAACGGGTGATGACGGCAACCTGGCATTATTTGGCGTTGGCCGCCGGTTTGGCGACCAAGTTGATGGTACTGGTTCAGAAGTGAATCTGGTTGCGACTTTTCACGACAGCGAGTATGCCAACACCGGTTTTGGCATAGACGCCACTCAGGCCGCAGCATCGGGTTTACCAGCGACCTCATTGAGCGGTGGGTTACGCTCGATTGGTATTGATTACAATTACCGCCATTACCTAAATGACAACTGGCAGTTGTACGGTGAGGCGCTGTTTGAATATTACAGCAGCGAAGTTCGAGATAGCCCGATCGCCCGCAGCAACTATGAAGCCGAAATAGGTATCGGGTTTATTTATTTGTTTTAGAGTGTTCTTTAGTCGCAAATCAAATTAAGTTTATAGAGTGGCCGGCTGCCGCCGGCCATACGATAACTTGGAACGGTTAATTGTCTTTTTGCTTCAAGCGATGTACCCCAATCATGTGCATACCGACCCGCTCGTAAACCGGCTCGCTGGTACCGCGGCGCACTTTATGGAAGAAGTACTTTTCAAAACCGACTTTAGCCCAGTGCACCCAACGGCCTGAGCCGGTCCAGTTCTGGTTGCGCGGCGGGTTTTGCGGTATCGCCAAAAACGCGATGCCGGTGTTGCCCATGTCTGCAAGGCAAAGCGCACTTAATGTCGGCTCTGCGGTTGCCGGTTCATGGTCTAAGGTGGCTTTGATGTTGGCGACGATGGCCGACGTCATGGATTCAATCATCAGCCCGGTTTTCGGCGCGCCGACGGGTACCGGCGTTTCCTCAATAGGGGGGATGGCGACGCAAACACCGGCTGCGTATATTTCAGGATAAGCCAGTGAGCGCTGATGCGTGTCGGTTTTGACGAAGCCTTTCGGGTTGCATAAATCCGGCACTTCGGCGACGGCAGGTGAGCCTTTAAAGGCCGGTAAAAACATCGCCAGATGAAACGGCAGTTGTTGGCTGCCTTTGCTGCTGCCGTCCTCGTTAAGTACGTCGAAGGATGCCTGATTGCTGGAAAACTCGGTCACCTTGGCGTTACAGATCCATTTTATGCCGTGTTCACGGAATTTGTGCTCCATTAAGCCTTTAGAGTCCCCGACTCCGCCTAGCCCCATATGGCCGATGTACGGTTCGGGTGTGACAAAGGTGATGGGCACACGGTCACGAATTTTGCGTTTTCTCAGTTCATATTCCAGCGACAGCACGTATTCGTAGGCCGGCCCGAAGCAACTAGCGCCGGGCAGGGCGCCTACCAGTACGGGGCCTGGATTGTCGAGTAACTGTTGAAATGCCTGGTGCGCTTTTACGGCGTGGTCGGCGGTGCAAATGGACTGGGTGTATCCGCCTTCAGGTCCCGCTCCCGGTATCTGTTCAAAGGCTAACTTGGGGCCGGTGCAGATCACCAAAAAGTCGTAGCTTTTCTGAGAGCCGTCACCGAGCGTCAGCTTACGGGCTTTTGCGTCAATGTGCTTGATGCCTGAGCTGTTAAAACCAATGTCATGCTTCTCAAAGATCGGCCCTATTGGCATCACCACTTGATCACGCATTCGGGAACCGAGCGCGACCCAGGGGTTGGAGGGAACAAAGTTAAACTCTTCGCCCTCATGAACCACGTCGACATCGACCGTGTCCGGCAACATTTCACGAAGTTCAAAGGCGGCGGAAACACCGCCAAGCCCGGCACCGGCAACAATGACCCTACTCATCTCGAGACCCTTACCCAATCGTTATTTGTGTGTCTCATGACTATGTGTGGCGGTTAAAAAATAGTCAATTTGTAATCTGTAAACGATTAATAAATAAACAGATTATTTGAGCGAGATCATCAGCGGCGTATTAAAACCACGCTCGCGGTTTTATCCACTCAACCTTTTTGCCACATAGTGGTACAGTTTAGCGGTGCACAGCCAGAGAGGTCGCCATGTACGGTTTACTGTTATTGCTTCATATCCTTGCTGCCACCATCTGGACAGGAGGGCATATTGTTCTGTCTTTGGTGGTGCTGCCTAATGTACTGAAACAGCGTTCGCCAGAGTTGTTGCTAAGCTTTGAATCGGTCTATGAAAAGATTGGTATGCCGGCGCTGATTATTCAGATCATCACCGGCGTTATGCTGGCGCACCGGCTGTTGCCGGATGTCAGTCAGTGGTTTGATTTAAGTAACCCGGTCGCTCATCCCATCATGCTCAAACTCGGCTTGCTCGCACTTACCGCTGGTTTTGCGATAAACGCTAGGTTTCGTGTAATACCGAATCTTTCACCGTCAAACCTCAATGTGATGGCGTGGCACATTGTGTCGGTTACCGTCATTTCGGTGCTGTTTGTTGTTGTCGGCGTGTCATTCCGTACCGGTTGGTTTTATTGAGCGTCGTCGGAAACAGAGCCAGATGAAAGAATCCCCGGCCGAAGCCGGGGATAAACGTTGCGCTTTCTGGGAGAGGAAAGGCAATAGACCTGTAAATTGAAACTTGACGTTGAATTAAGTTTCGACACAGATCATAATGAGAATTGTTCCTATTTGCAACCCTGTTTTTAAAACTTTTTTGTTGTGGTTGATTTATTTCTCAAACACCAACGAATCTGGATCGGCACCGAGTTGCTTGAGCGCATCCATGATGCTGTTGTTAAAAGGCTCGGGGCCGCAGACGTAAAAGGCCTGGTTAACGTCTTTGATGTGTGTTGCCAGAAAGTCTTTATCAATATGACCGTTTAAAAACATCAAATCATCGGAGGGTTGCTGTTCGGTGATTACGTTAACGAACTGGTCGCCGAGCATACGCTCAAACTCTTCTCTCAGGATAATGTCCTGCTCGGTCTTATTGGAGAAAACCAGACGGTTGTTGCCAATCTCACCCTTGTTATGCAGGTCACGCAAAATCGAGATGAAGGGGGTTACGCCGGCGCCGCCGGCGAGGAACGTCCCTTCGCCTTTGTAGTTGATGGCCCCCCAGGGGTCGTCAATGATCAGCGCATCGCCTTTACCCAACGCACCGATTTGCTCGGTAACGCCGTCATGGTCAGGGTAGACTTTGATGATGAATTCGAGCCACGGGTCGCTGTTTATGGAGGTGAAGGTAAAAGGGCGTTTTTCTTCTCGCCAACCGTCCCGGTCAATGGCTACTTCGGTGGCTTGACCGGGGGTAAATTGGTAGCCATCGGGCTTGGGCAGGCGGATGCGCTTAACGTCGTGCGTAACATCGCTGATGTCCTGAATTTCCAGTGTATAGCTCATGCTTTTCCCTTCCTTTTCGGTTGCTGTTTTTTTGTACACGGTGAGATCAGGGGAAAAGATCAAAAAACCTCCGAAATTGTTTCACCGTCGGCAGGTACATGAACTCGGTCAGCCCATGGTTGGTTGGCTACGGCGGCTTTTAATTGCTGCCGGGTAACCGGGCAATGATCCAGTGCTTCTAGGTGGTTAGCAATAATATGGCCGGTACTTAAGGCGCCAACTTCCAGTACATCGTCGACGCCCATAATGATGGGGCCACCAATATCAAATTGTGCGCCACCAGCGGGTAAAACGATGCAGTCCGGCTGTTGTAAGCTAATGCAACGGCGTACATCGTCCGTTAATAAGGTGTCGCCGGTGATGTATAAGCTCGGTTCGTTGGCTTGTTTAATGAGGTACCCAAAACCGTGCTCCATTAGCCGACCCACAATGCCGTCACCATGTACACAGGGGATAAGTTCGATACTGCCTTGAAAAAACGGGTTGCTGCGCGAGCAACTGAGCGGTTTTACGTTGAGCCCTTTCTTGGTGAGAAAAGGAGCGTCTTTCTCTGCGCAATAGGTTGGTATCTGACGTGCTCTGAGCCATTTGGTGGCTGCTCTGTCGAGGTGATCAAAATGGCCCTTTTGACAATGGGTGATTAAGCACGCGGTAACGCTATTCAGCAGGTTGTCGGCATTACTGGGCAGTGGAGCGGTTGGGTTTCGTACGCGTTTACTAGTGAGGTATTTAAGCGCTGGAATGGCGCCTTGGGGGGCTAACATGGGATCAACCAAGATAACCTCGTTGTTGTAATGAACGATGATGGTGGCGTTTCTAAGCTGAGTGATGGTCATGTTGGGTGCTCCGTGATTGATGATAATCCCATTGTATTTTTATTGAGCAGTGACCATAATGGCTGTTTATGACATTAATCATGCAATATCAGCCATGTGGTGACGAATGAAAGTGGGTCTGTTGGTTTATCCCGGTTGCATGGCATCTGGGTTGCTGGCGTTTGCAGAACTGCTGCAAGCCGCAAATAAACGCGCCGGAGCAGCAAGGTTTGATGTGGTATGGGCGGGGGTGAATACGCCCTCCCTAAACCAACCTGTAGAGCTTCAGATAACCGATAACGGTGCCCGCGTGTCGATTACGCCGACACTGTCGATGACCGATGATTCGTTGGATGCGATACTCGTGCCGGGATTCTGGACCGATGGTGAAGCCAATATCAGTCGGCTGTTGCAGAACTACAGTGACCTTGTTGACCAGCTTAAGCGCGTGCAGCCAAACATTCAGTTGTGGGCCTACTGTTCGGCGGTCGGCTTGCTCGTCGATGCTGGCGTTTTGACGGGCAAGAAGGCGACGTCGACGTGGTGGCTGACGGACTTTCTTAGCGCCCGGAACCCTCAGATAATGTGGCGGTTTTCTCAGACTTTTGTGGCCGATGACGCTATCATGACCGCTTCAGGGGTTAATGGGTATTTGCCTATCGCTCAGGCGATTATCGAGCAGGAACTGGGTCACAATCTGTTGCGGGACATTATTGACGTTATGGTGGTGCCTAAGCCTGAGAGTCGGGTAACGCCATTGCAGGCGGTTAATGTGATGGCCTTTGACGATCCGTTAATTCGGCAGATTTACGCATGGGTTGAGGAAACGCCTGCCAGTGCGCTGATGGTGTCTTTGCTGGCGAAGGTACTGAACACCACTGAACGGACTCTGGCCAGAAAGACCAAAGCGATAACCGGACTGCCGTGCGCGCATCTCATGCGGCTTGTGAAGATGCGGCAGGCCTCGGATTACCTTATCTACAGTTCCCAGGCTGTTAACCAAATCAGTGACTGCTTAGGTTTTACTGACGAAACATCGTTTCGACGGACATTTAAGAGCGTTACCGGCTACACACCGTCGGCGTACCGCCGGCAATTCGGGCGGTTTAGCTAGGGCGTTTAAAACTCATCCGGTTCAATTCGCGGCTTACCAAACAAATAGCCCTGGAAATATTCACACCCCATTGCCTGCAAGCGTTTGAATTGCTCCTGTGTTTCGACGCCCTCGGCGATCACGGCTAAGTTCATGCTGCGGCCGAGGCTAATAATGGTCTTGGTGAGTAACTCGCCTTTGCTGTGTTTATCGAGATCATTGACGAAGGCGCGATCAATTTTCAGCTCATCGAGCGGCAACTGTGTCAGGTAGGCCAAGGAAGCGTAGCCGGTGCCGAAGTCATCCAGCGAAATGGACAAGCCCAGAGCGCGGAGGGCTTCCATTTGCGCGACGATAAAGTCAATGTCGTCGGCAATCAGGCTTTCGGTTAGCTCAAAACGAAGATGATTCGGATTTGCGCCGGTGTGCTCGAGGATATGTTGCACGCGCGAGAGAAAGTCGCCGCGGCGAAACTGCACGGAACTTACGTTGACCGATATTGTTAGGTTTTTGCGATCGGTTTGCTACCATTGAACAAGCTTTTCACAACATTGTTGCAGCACCCAATCACCGATTTCGACAATCGATCCGGACGCTTCCGCAATCGCAATAAAGCGGCTGGGCGAGACCGAACCAAACTTAGGATGTTGCCAGCGTAGCAGCGCCTCAAAACCGATGACCTGTTGTTGTGTATCAACTTGCGGTTGCAGAGCCAGTGCAAGTTCCTGGTTTTCAACGGCGTGGTTGAGCGCCTGTGACAGCTGCAAGCGTTCTTTTACGATAGGGTAATGCTTTACGTAAGTGTAGAATATAATTAAGAAAACCGTTAACTGACCGCGGCGTGGGGTAAGGCAACTGCGGTTGGCGCAAAGCGTAAATTAATAGTATGGTAACGATCTACTTAAAAGGAATCGGGTGCTAGATAAGCTTGATGGGTGATACGGCCAACCAATATGGTGTGCAAGCTGTTAAGATTACTTTCACGGCGTTATTGCTGTGCTTGTTTTGTTGGCTGTCTTGCGCTGACGTCGAGTCATCAATGTCCTCGCCGTTTGTTGTTGCCGACACCTCTGCGTTCTCTGAAACAAGCGATCACTTGGCTGTTTCGTATCTGTCTTATTCCAGTGCCAGCTATTTTGAGCACCATAAGCAGTCTGCAAAGTGGCAATTTGACCGTACCGATGAAACGTTATTCACCGCGACCATTGTTAATGTTTATTCGCTCACCGAACCGATTTTTGATGATTGGTTTTTAAATAAACCAGCAAGTCGCTTCCACCTCTCTGGATGGAAGGACACGGGTATACAGTTTAAAATCAAAAACGCCTTTATCTAAATTCATTAGCTTTCAATGACCTAACAGATATCCGGTGGGCATAGGCCTACCGTTGCTAATGAATGTTTAAAGGTAAACTTATGAAACCCATTTTGCTTAGTTTTAGCAGAGTTGTGGCTCTGCTACTTTTTCTTATTTCTTTATTATTAACGTCACTAATGACCCATGCAGACGACAAGGGACTGACATCTGAACGTACTCGTCAGTTACTTACCGAAACGTTTGATGTGATGCAACGGGAGTACATCGAACAACAGGTTGTCGCTGATTTAAAGCGTCTGTTTTTGAGCCGGTTCGAACTTGGGATTTATGATGAACTTGAGTCACTGGATGAGTTTGCTCGGGTACTGGGTAAGGATTTACGCGCGCTTACCGATGATAACCACCTCAGTTTATACACCGTTAACCCTGATGAGAAGATTACCCATGTGATAAGCCACCAGCAAGGTAAACTGACCTATAACTTTGGTTTTGAGCAAGTGCGCTACCTACGGGGCAATATCGGCTATTTAAAATTTAATAAGTTTTCGCCGGATGAGCAGGCGAGAGAGGCGGTTGATGCGGCTTTAAACTTTCTTAAACACAGTGATGGACTGATCATTGATTTACGTGACACCGTCGGTGGTTCCCCCGACTTGGTTCAGTATATGTTGAGTTACTTCTTTCCGGTTAAGACGCCGCTTTGGTATGTGCTTGATTCAAGTAATGAGAAAACCGCAGAGATGGCTGCATTGGCGGGCGTTTCCCATGCTAAGTTCCGCGGCGATTTACCAGTATGGCTATTAACCAGCAGCCAAACAGCCAGTGCCGCTGAAATTTTTGCTGGGGTGTTGCAGGCGAATGCTAGAGCCATTGTGGTTGGTGATACGACGGCGAGTGCCGGCTTTTATGTGGGAGTACGCCACATCACCGAACGGCTGGCGTTTCGTATTTCGATGTTTAAGCCGATCATAACAGCGACGAAGACCAACTGGGAGCGGACGGGGATTGTTCCGGATATTCAAACGCCGGCTATTGACGCGCTAGACCTGGTCGTTCAGAAGCAAGGCAACACCGCTCGAGGGCTGTGACAATTTGTCACTGTAAACAACACGGTTTCGTTGATAATCTGGCGTTGTTGTAACGAAGTTTGACTTTTCTTGTTAAGCTACCCTTATCCCCAAAAGGGTAGCTTTTTTTGCTTTACCGATTGCCGCGTGCTGACTTATTGTTAGCGTTGCGCGGTTTACGCGGTGGACGCTGCGTTTTCTTTGGGGGTGGCGTTTTACCGGTAAGTTCGACGTTGCTAAAACCTTCCAGTTTGCAACGTTCGATGGGCTGGCCGATGAGTTTTTCGATCGCTTTGAGGGTCTTAAATTCTTCGTCCATGACCAAAGAAATGGCGTGACCTACCTGACCGGCGCGGCCGGTCCGGCCAATACGGTGGACGTAATCTTCGGCAACTTGCGGCAGATCATAATTGATCACATAGGGCAGTTTTTCGATATCCAGGCCGCGAGCGGCAATATCGGTAGCAACCAGCACCTGTATTTTGCCGGCCTTAAAGTCGCTCAGCGCTTTGGTGCGTGCGCCCTGACTTTTGTTACCGTGAATGGCCGCCGCCAGAAAGCCGCCGCTGTCGAGCTGTTTCACCAGACGGTTGGCACCGTGTTTGGTGCGTGAAAAAACAATCACCTGAGGCAAGTTAAGGTCACGCAGTATTTGCATCAGCATGCGAGGCTTTTCGCTCTTTTCTGCGGCGTACATGGTCTGCTCAATCCGCTCGGCGGTGGAATTTGGCGGTGCCACAGAAATTTCGACCGGGTTATTGACCAGGCTTTTGGCCAACGTCCGGATGTCGTCAGAAAAGGTCGCCGAAAACATTAACGTCTGGCGCTTTGTTGGTAACAGTTTGATGATTTTTTTAATGTCATGAATGAAGCCCATGTCCAACATGCGGTCGGCTTCGTCCAATACCAACACTTCCAACTTTGGAAAGCGAATGGCGTTTTGCTGGTAAAGATCGAGCAGGCGGCCCGGGGTTGCGACCAAAATATCAACGCCTTTACGCAGTTTCATCATTTGTGGGTTGATTTTTACCCCACCAAAGACAACGGCATAATTTAGCGGCAGTCCGGCGCCATAGGTTGCAACACTTTCACCCACCTGCGCTGCTAGCTCGCGGGTGGGGGTAAGGATCAGCACACGCGCGGTATTGGCTTTAGCGCGTTCGTTGTCCTTTAACATTTCCAAAATCGGTAAGGTAAAACCGGCGGTTTTACCGGTCCCTGTTTGTGCCGCGGCCATTACGTCGTTACCGGCAAGTACCGGAGGAATCGCTTGTGCCTGGATCGGCGTTGGTTCTGTGTACCCCCGGCGTGTAAGGGCGGTAAGAATTTCAGGGCAAAGTCCGAGATCAGAAAAAGTCATGTATAAATGTGCAACTCAGTAGTGATAAGAACGGGTATTCTACCTCAGAGCAGCGCTCACCGCATTTTATTTCAGGTTTTGTGCGGCTGTAAGCCGCTTTAAGGCAACGGAATAAAGTCATCGGCGTCACCCGGAATGCTCGGAAACTGCTGTTGCTGCCAACGTTGTTTGGCGGTTTCGATCAGGTTCTTGTCGGTTGCAACGAAGTTCCAATCGATGTACCGCGGGCCTAAGGAAGCGCCGCCGATAATGACCAGCCGGGTGTCGGATTGAGCGGTAACCGTTAGCAATTTCGCCGTAAACCCTCGCCCAATAGGGCGGGGATATAAGGCGATTGAGGCGAGGCCTCAACGTCCTTGACAAGCAAAGCTATATCAGGAGAATACTGGTTATCTATACAGTTTCATGATTTAAATGTTAAGAGCGACAAAAGTACGCATTTACCCAACTCAAGAGCAGGCTGAGTTTTTAATAGCTCAGTTTGGCGCTGTGCGTTTCGCGTACAACAAGGCTCTGCATTTAAAGTCTCATATGTATCGCAAGCGCAGGGTTACGCTGAACCCCAAAAAAGACATAAAACCGCTGCTTGCCGTTGCTAAGACATCACGAAAATACCACTGGTTGAAACAATATGATTCAATCGCCTT
>Ga0207828_100226_pt1 | contig 36342 bp, 28 predicted proteins | sample TtaePargueraPR_11_FD_187276 | JGI IMG/M metagenome (GOLD analysis project Ga0207828, IMG submission 187276) | Aerobic enrichment media microbial communities from Bioluminiscent Bay, La Parguera, Puerto Rico - Tt and P2 (3) (SPAdes) | ecosystem: Environmental > Aquatic > Marine > Unclassified ...
TTCAGTAACCTGCATAGATAACTCTTTTGCTTGGTTCGAATAATGTCCGTTACGCGACGCAGTCCGGACGTCAGAAAGTCAATATGACTAAACGAATATATAACCTGATCTATTTTAAAGCCTGCAAGTGGTACGGGCGAAGGGACTCGAACCCCCACGGATTGCTCCACTGGAACCTAAATCCAGCGCGTCTACCAGTTCCGCCACGCCCGCACACAAGCACGCAATTCACGCCGGTAAGACCGGAATGAGTGCGCCTTAATACAAACTTCGCTCACCTCATGCAAGCATCGCCTTTTCGACAAATGCAATCTTGTGGAATTTAACAGGCCATCACACGGAATATCTAGCAGGTTTCAAGGGTTTCCGGCTTTTGCAAAACTAGCGCAAATGACGCTTTACTGCACCAGATGCGGCTATTTTGCCCTGCCCGACATAGCTTTCATGATTTTTTTCAATCATCGAAAGGTCGTAAAGATAGTTCACCATCATGCCAAATGACTGCATCCAGCCATTTTCATTTCCGTTGCCATTCCAGTTCAGCCGTTCGACCCGTGCCCCATTGGTCAGATGGAAATGCGCCACCGGATCAAATGCCGATCCTGTCTCAACCCGCTTGGCATTCAAAAGATACCAAGCCGCGAGGTATTCTATATTGGTGCGCGTGCGTTCGCTCACCTCGTCCGGGTGTTTTGCAGGCGGTTTGGGCCCCATCAGGTCATCACAATCGCGCAAGGCTGCCTCAATTGCCTTGGGCAGTCCCGTGTCCTGCTTTTGCGACATGGCATCAAGTTGCCGGTCCATCCAGCTGCGCATAGCCGGAATGGGAGACAGGGTACAGAACTGCTTGAGATCCGGAAGATCACGTTGCAATTCCCCAACCACCCGCTTGATCAGGAAATCACCAAAACTGATTCCCGCCAGGCCAGCCTGCGCATTTGAAATCGAATAGAAGATGGCGGTATCGGCAAGCTTCGACTCTTGTTCATCTGCGTCATCCTGATCACTCTGGATCAGGGCATCGACACTACCTGCAATGCCATTGACCAGGGCCACCTCGACAAAAATAAGCGGCTCGTCGGGCATTCCCGGATGGAAAAAGGCAAAACACCGGCGATCCGGTGCCAACCGACGTTTCAGGTCATCCCAGCTTTGAATGGCGTGAACGGCTTCATAGGCGATCAGTTTTTCAAGAAGGGAAGCAGAAGAATTCCATGTAATGCGTTGCAGTTCCAGAAAGCCGATATCAAACCAGCCTGCGAGGAGTTCCTTAAGGTCACGCTCAAGGATAACAAGCCCCGGGGCTTCCTTACGCCACCGCAAAAGATCCGCCCGCAAATCAACCAGAAACTTCACACCCTGGGGTAATGAATTGAATTCCGTAAGAATCATGCGAAATGGCGGCGTAAGGGCAGCTCTCAGTTCTGCCTCCAGCAAAGCCTGTTCGGCAAGATCATCAACCATGTTCCAGTCTGACATGATCGCTCCGACACGGTCTCGATCAACGCCAAACTCGTTGATTAGCAGGTGCAAAAATTCGCGCTTTCCCGCGTCATCAAGACGCAGAAAATCATGACCAAGCGCCGCCGCACGCGAACGTGCCGAGACCGCCCCGCCACGCTTGGCAAGGCAATCGGTGATCTGGCGACGCCAGCGTTCCTGACGGCTCTGACTTTCATCAAGACCAAGGCCACGCACCACCGGGCTGTCACGCAATTCGCGCCAGGCAACCCGAAGGTTATCAATTGTTCTGTCCAAGAAGGTCTGAGACATGCCTGTCTCCCACATCCGGTAGTTCTGTTTTTGTGATTTCAAGGTAAGTATATCGGGTGACATCAACCAAACATCCAGCATGCCCGCAAAGATGTCATAATTCTGGCCCGTCGGTATTTAACCGTTTCACTTGATCACCGGATACACCCCTAGCCTTTTTTGCGCGATGCCAGCCAAAGTTCGCGCAAAATACCGGGCAAATGTTCCGGGATATCCTCGGCAATCAGGCCCGGCCCGATATCTGTTCCGCTGCGGGCATGAAGCCAGACCGCCATACAGCTTGCATCGAACATTTCCATGCCTTGCGCCATCAGACCGCCAATAATCCCGGCCAGAACATCGCCCGATCCGGCTGTTGCCAGCCAGGGGGCATCGGCGGCACTGATTGCGGCCCGGCCATCAGGTGCGGCAATCACCGTATCCGCCCCCTTGATCAGAACTGTCGCACCACTTCGTTTCGCCGCTGCGCGCGCCCGGGTCAATTTATCGCCAGTGATATCGGGGAACAGGCGGGAAAATTCGCCCTCATGCGGGGTAAGAACCGTCGGCCCCTGAATCGCAAAACATAATGTAGACGGATCATCGGCAAAGCTTGTGAGCGCATCTGCATCCAGAACGGTCGAACGGCACAGATGCAAAAGTTTAAGGACAAGACTTCTGGTGTCATCCCCCAGACCATATCCCGGCCCGATCACAAAGGCATTGTGACGACAGTCATTTAAAAGGCTTTCGACCTGTCCGATTGGCGCTGTCATATTGCCCGGGGTATCTGACGCATAAACCGGAAGTGCCACCGGATCCGATACAATGGTCAACAACCCGACACCTGATCGGCGGGCGGCACGCGCAACAAGCCGTGTTGCACCGGTCATGGATGCTCCGCCAAAAGCCAGCAGATGACCACGATGATATTTGTGCCCGTCCAGTCCGGGCCAGTGGATACCCGCACGCCACAGAACCGGATCATTGCGCCAGCAATTCGGACGCATTTCGGAAATGGTCTGGTCGGAAATGCCGATATCACGGATGGCCAGCTCACCGCACATCAACCGGCCGGGCAAAAGGTAATGACCGGGCTTTGCCCGACAGAATGTCACCGTCAGATCCGCCTTGACACCACAGCCCCAAATCGCGCCACTATTGCCATCCACTCCCGATGGCACATCGACAGATACAACCGACGCCATACTTGAGTTTATCGTGGTGATCAGTTCGGCAATCTCGCCGGTAATCTCGCGCGCCAGTCCTGCCCCGAAGATACAATCCACCAGCAAATCCGCACCGACGACAAGGGCGGGTGAAAGTCGCTCCACCGCGCCGTCCCAGCGTGCGGCATGAAGGGCCGCGTCGCCCTTAAGTGATACAACATCCCCCATCAGGCCCAGCCGGACCGACCAGCCGGCGTCGCGCAGCAATCTGGCAATCACAAAACCGTCACCACCATTATTGCCCGGACCACACAAAACAGAGACCGACCGAGGGGACCAGTGACGTATGATTTCCTCAAACGCCACACGTCCGGCATTGTCCATCAACACATCACCGGCAAGACCGCCTTCAATCGTTCGGCGGTCTGCTTCGTACATCTGGTCCGTGGTCAGGATTTCAAACATTTTACCCCGTCTGTTTTATCACTGCGCCCGATCATTCAGACGCATTTTCATAGGTGCAAAAAAGATCAAAAGTCGCCGGTAGCCATTTGTTTTACACGACAGTATATTGCAAACAAATTCGCAAGTCAGACAGATAACGCATTGTCCTATCTATCTGGGCTGCTTCACGAACGCACTTTCCGCAACAAGGCTTTGCCCACATGCATGTTGTCGTAATGGGTGCTGGCGTCATCGGGACGACAGCGGCCTGGTATCTTTTGCAAAATGGTCATCAGGTCACCGTCATTGATCGCCAACATGCAAGTGCACAGGAAACAAGCTTTGCCAATGGTGGTCAAATTTCGGCATGCCATGCAACACCATGGGCCAATGCCGGCACCCCGAAACAAATCCTGAAATGGCTTGGACGCGAGGAAGCACCGCTTCTGGTCCGCATGCGCTTTGACCCGCAGCTTTTTGCCTGGGGTTTGCGGTTCTTGCGAAATTGCACCGATGGACGTGCCCGGATCAATCTTGAAAAGGCCTTGCGCGTTGCGACCTATAGTCGCGATTGCCTGCGTGCCCTCCGCTGCGAACTTGATCTGGATTATGATCACAGCGAACGCGGAATTTTGCATGTCTGCCGTGATGCCTACGAAATGGACGCGGTTGATCGGGCAACTGCGCAGATGCGTGACCTTGGACTTAACCGGAAAACCGTCAGTCCGGACGAATGTTATGAAATCGAACCTGCCCTTCGCCAAAGCAACGCCCCGATTGTTGGTGGCAGCTTCACACCCGATGATGAAAGCGGCGATGCCCGCAAATTTACCGAACGCCTGACCGAACATTGCATCGCCCAGGGCGCCACATTCCGCTTCAACACACAGATCAGACGACTGATCCATGATGAGGGCAGGATCACCTCGGTACAAACCGATCAGGGCAACATTACAGCCGACGCCTTTCTGGTCTGTCTTGGAAGTTATAGCCCGTTATTGCTGAAGCCACTTGGCCTGAATGCGCCGATCTATCCGTGCAAGGGATATTCGATCAGCATTGATACCACCGGTTATCACGGTGCCCCTCAGACCGCCCTGATCGATGACAGCGTCAAAATGGTGTATTCGCGACTTGGCGACCAACTCAGGGTAGCAGGGACCGCAGAGCTGGATGGCTACAACCTGCGAATGTCACCAAAAAGAAATCAGCTTATCGTCGATAAAGCATTAGAATTATTTCCGAATTGCGGAGATCCATCGACCATCAGTTTCTGGTCGGGTTTACGCCCGGTAACGCCCGATTCTGCCCCTATTCTTGGAGGTACTAAATATGATAATCTATACCTTAATACGGGGCATGGGACGCTGGGCTGGACGATGAGTTGTGGGTCGGCAAAGGCAATCGCCGACGTAATAAGCAATCGCACACCTGACATCCCGCTTACGGGGCTGGGTATCGAGCGTTTTAAACGAGCGTTACTGTAAAACAATGGGACCAGGGGCTGAAATGACCAGCAATACACCGATTGGCACCAGCAATGTGCCATTGGCAGATCAGGTTGTTCTGAACGCCCTGCCCTATGCGGCGGTCATTTGTGATCGCAACGGACTGGTCCTGCAATGTAACGAAGCCATTGCCAGACTGATCGGCGTGTCGCGTGATCGCATGCTGGGTCGCAAGGCCGGTTTCCTGTCCAGGGGTCTTATCAACGATATTGAAGATGTGTTTTCATCCGGCCGGACCTGGCGCGGGGACATTGTTCTGGTCGGCGCTTCGAATGAAAGCCATGTCTGCGATCTTTCCATCGCGCCGCTTGAATATTTCCAGAACAACGAAACGCGTACAGCGGTTTTGATGACGCTTCTGGAAAATGACCGTCAGCAACAGGCTGAACGTTCCCTGATGGAGCAAAACCGCCATCAGGCCGATGCCAACGCATCCAAATCCGACTTCATTGCCAATATGGGGCATGAGCTTCGTACGCCACTAAATGCGATCATCGGCAATTCCGAGCTGATTGCCGAGGCTGTTCTGGGCGATATCCCCGACGGATACCGCGAATGCGGACGCGACGTTTACGAGGCCGGTAAACATCTGCTTGAACTGGTCAATAATGTTCTTGATGTTTCCAAGCTTTCTGCTGGCTCAATGACTTTGCAATCCGAAAACGCCGATCTTGGCACGATCATCAACGAAGCAGCCAAGCTTGTTCACGATGACATTTCGCGACGTCGGCATAACCTTGAAATCGACTTGCCACGCGAAAGCGTCTTGCTGCGCTGTGACAAGCTGAAACTCAAACAGATTCTGATCAATATCCTGAGCAATGCGGCGAAATTCACCCCGGATGGAGGTGACATTTCCATCGGGCTCTCCATGACGCCCGATGACATCACCATTTCCATTGCCGATAACGGTGTCGGCATGAGCCCGAATGACATTCCCCGTGCGCTTGCCCGTTTCTCGCAACTCCACCCATCCGGGGTCAAGGAAAGTGCCGGAACCGGTCTTGGCCTGCCACTTGCCAAACTGCTTGTTGAATTGCATGGCGGCCGCATGAGCATCGAAAGCGACCTTGGCAAGGGCACCACGGTGCGCATCACATTGCCACGTACCTGACCATTCCCGAATTCAGACAAATCAAAAGCCCGCACCGGTGGTCCTGATGCGGGCTTTGTCATTTTCTGAGTTGCCTGACGAGAGTTACTGTTGCTGTGCGGCTGACTGGTTGATCTGGTCGTGACGTTGGCTGATCTCATCTGGCCAGCGGCTTTTGATATAGGACAGACTGGCAAGGATTTCCTCATCCGTCAGGGTGTTCTCATATGCGGGCATGGCCGATTTGTAATCGTTGCCGGCAATTGCCGCCGGACCATATTTGGTCAGGGCAAACAACATGGCATCGGGATGATGCCATGTGTGACCGGTTTCATCATGCGGGGGTGCTGGCAGCAAACCGTCGTCACCGCGTTCACGCCAGTTCGCCTGACCTTCGAATTTTGCCCCATGGCATGAAGCGCAATTGGCGTCATAGACCTTTTTGCCCAGTGCCACGAGTTTCAGGTCATCAGGACGCAGTTCCACATTTTGCATCTGTCCGGATTGCGGCCCAAAGAAACTTACGATCCCGTACATGATGGCCGCACCGACTGCTGCCCCCAACACCATAACACTTTTGTTTTGCACTGCTTGTTCTCTCTCTGAAGACGTCTTTCTGCGCGCGATCAGCGCGCCAGATCATTGATGATGGGGCAATGGGGCCGGTCATCACCGTGACAGGCATGAACCAGATCAGACAAGGTCTTTTGCAGGCTTTGCAATTCGGCAATCTTGCGTTCGATTTCGCCCAGATGGGTTTTGGCAATTTCCTTGACGTCCGAAGATGCCCGGTTGCGGTCTTCGTAAAGTGACAGCAACACACGGCAATCCTCGACCGAAAATCCAAGCCCGCGCGCACGTTGCAGAAACCGCAATTTATGAAGGTCATCCTCGCCATAGTCGCGATAGCCGTTTTCCATCCGGCCCGGATTTACCAGACCGATATCCTCGTAATACCGAATGGTCTTGGCAGGAAGTCCGCAATTCTTTGCTGCATCGGAAATATTCATTTTATTCCCCACTCTTATGGCGGCGCACGTTCCAGCGCCGCAACGTCAGGGAGTTGCCAACCACCGAAACCGAACTCAGCGCCATTGCGGCACCGGCAATTGCCGGGCTAAGAACACCAAGTGCCGCCAGTGGCACACCCACCACGTTATAGGCAAAGGCCCAAAACAGGTTCTGGGCGATCTTGCGTCGGGTTGCGATCGATATGTCAATCGCAGCCGACACCAGTGCCGGATCCGAGCGCATCAAGGTGATACCCGCCGTTTCCATGGCAACATCCGTACCACCACCCATCGCAATACCAACATCTGCTGCTGCCAATGCCGGTGCATCATTGATGCCATCGCCAACCATGGCGACACGACGTCCCTGTTTGCGGAGTTTCTCGACCTCAAGCGCCTTGTCTTGCGGGCGGATACGACCTTCGCCGCGCTCCAGCCCCAGTTCGCGGGCAACGTGACTGGCGACGTCCTGGCTGTCGCCCGAAAGCATGATCGACGAAATACCGCGCGCCTTCAAATCGGCAATTGCCTGTTTCGCGCTTTCACGAATGCGGTCCTCAAGGGTGATATATCCGGCAAAGGCACCGTCAATCGCCACCAGAACGACGGTACGCCCTTCGCTCTCATGTTGTTTGACTTCAGTGGCAACCTTATCAGAAAGCGACTGGATGCCCTGATCGGTCAGCAACGCCTCGGTTCCGATGGCAACCGCGTGACCATCAACCTTGGCAAGGACGCCTGCACCGGTTTTGCCCTTGAAGTCCTCAATCTCGGGCAGGACAATATTTTCGTCCTTTGCAAGTGAGACAATTGCACGTGCCAACGGATGTTCGCTTGCAGCCTGAACCCCGGCCACGAGACGCAACATTTCATTGCGATCCATGCCATCCGCGGCGCAAACGTCACGCACCGTCGGCGTGCCCTCGGTCAAGGTGCCGGTTTTGTCAAAAATCACCGTATCAACATTATGGGCCTGTTCGAGCGCCTCAAAATTACGGATCAGAATGCCATTCCGTGCCGCACTGCCTGTTCCGGCGACAAGTGCCGTCGGGGTTGCAAGACCAAGCGCACAGGGACATGCGATCACAAGCACCGACACAGCAGCAACAATTGATGCCTCTGCCCCATAGCCCATCAGCAACCAGACAATAAGCGTCGCAACGGCAATGACGACAACAATCGGCACGAAAACAGATGATACACGATCAACCAGCTTCTGAACCGGGGCCTTACCCGTCTGGGCCTTTTCAACCAGACGAATAATCCGCGATAGCGTGGTGTCATCACCAACGGCACGCACTTCGATATCAAGGCGTCCGGTGCCATTTACAGCACCTCCAACAACCCCGTCTCCCGCGACGCGGGCAACCGGACGTGTTTCGCCGGTAATCAGGCTTTCATCCAGTTCACTTTCACCTGCAACCACAGTGCCATCGACGGGCAAACGTTCGCCCGGCAGTACACGAACGATATCGCCGACCGTAAGGCTTTCGATGGCGACATCCTGTTCACCTTCACCCTCCACCAGCTTGCGCGCACGACGCGGACGCAACGCCATCAATTCACGAATGGCGGCGGATGCGCCACGCTTGGCGCGTTCTTCCATAATCTTGCCAGCAAGGATAAGGGTGATAATGGCAGCCGATGCCTCGAAATACAGATGCATTTCGCCGGGTTGGCCGACCGCCATGTTATAGACACTCAGGAAATAGGCGGCTGACGTTCCGAGCGCGACAAGAACGTCCATATTGGCGCTGCGATGCCTCAGCGCGGCCCACGCTCCCTTGTAGAAACGGTGACCGATCACGAACTGAACCGGCGTTGCCAGGGCAAGTTCGACCCAGGCAGACAAATGATAAGTCACACCAAGGTTCATCCAGACCATCTGCAACACCAGCGGAGCGGTCAGAAGCGCTGACACTGCAAGCAACACAAGGGATTTGTCCAACTTGCCTGATGCTGATTTGCCATCGGCATCCTGATCGGCACCGGAAGATTTATTGCGCGATGTTGCGTGATACCCCGCATCTTCGATCGCCTTGATCACGGCGGCATCGTTTGCCTTGCCCGGCAGTACTTCTATGTCTGCGCGCTCAAGGGCAAAATTCACACTCGCCGATGTAACACCGGGCATCGCTGCCAGAGCCTTTTCAACGCGAAGGGCACAGTTCGCACAGGTCATGCCATCAACATCAAAGGACAGCTGCTGCTGCGGCACACTGTAACCGGCATCCTTGATGGTGGCCGCAATCCGTGCGGTATCGATCTTGTCTGTATCAAAGCGGATATGTGCTGAATTCAGCGCAAGATTGACATCTACCTCGGCAACGCCATCCAGTCCGGCAATCGCCTTTTCAACCCGTCCGGCGCAATTGGCACAGGTCATGCCGTCGACAGGCAAGGTGACTTCATCCTGATGGGACGGCGACGCTGGCGCACTTGCCGCTGCATCGCGTTCGTCTGTTTCGATCCGGCCATCCATATCACGTAACCTCAATCTGGTTTGGAGGGTCGCCGCATATTTTGTCGCTATGCCGTAGCCGACCCTATTCTTGATATGGGCGAAGATAGACATTCCAGCAGCTGGAAGGTCAAGACAAAAAAATCGGAATGGACGAAGTCGAGATGCGCATTGAAAAAAGCAAGAAAAAACCCCGGATCATGTCCGGGGTTCTTGTCGGGTCAGGCTTGATAATTCTTATCCGTGCGGGCTTGGTTCGCCTGCTGCACGGAACTGAATATAATTCTGAAGCCCCATCATATCGATCAGACGGATCTGCTGTTCGATCCAGTATGCGTGATCTTCTTCGCTGTCATCAAGCAGTCCGACCAGCATCTGGCGGGTCTGGAAATCGTCCTCTGCTTCGGCAATCTTGATCGCTTTTTTCAGAAGATTGATGACGTGATATTCGTGCTCGAGATCATTTTTCATCATCTCGGGAACGGTTTTGCCGATCTTGATCGGTTCACGTGACGCGGTATCGGGCACACCTTCAAGGAACAGGATACGCTCGATCAAACGCTTTGCGTGTTCAAGCTCTTCGTCCTTTTCATGGTGCATGCGCTCATAAAGCGAATGCAGGCCCCAGTCGGCATACATTTCTGCGTGCGTATTGTACTGGTCCGCCGCGGACAGCTCGGCTGTGAGCTGTTTGTTGAGTGCGGCAATAACCTTCTTGCTACCCTTCATGGCGTTAAGCTCCTGATCTGATTAGTCGCCGTCGCCTGAACGGCTCTGAATGTAATTTGCAATACCAACATGTTCGAGTTGCCATTCTTCGGTCTCAAGCCAGTCGACATGCTCTTCCTGCTCTTCAAGGAATTTCACCAGCAGATCGCGGGTGACAAAATCCTCGGCCTTTTCGCAGGCAGTAATTGCTTCGCGCAGCAGCGGCAGGGATGCCAGTTCGAACTTCATGTCGCAACTGACGATCTCCTGAACATTTTCGCCGATCATGAGTTTGTTGAGGTTCTGAAGATTGGGCAGACCTTCAAGGAACAGAATGCGTTCGATAGTGTCATCGGCACGTTTCATTTCCTTGATGGAAAGCTTGTATTCATATTCGCCCATTTCTTCGACACCCCAGTCGCGCAGCATCCGGGCATGCAGGAAATACTGGTTAATCGCAGTCAACTGATTTGTCAGAATGCGATTAAGGTATGTGATGATCTTGGGATCACCTTTCATCATGGCTCTCCTGATGGTTGGGCTTCCATGATATTGGGAACAGCCCCCACCCGTTTCAAGAGAAAAGCGCGCCTTTGATTACCATTATCAATAATTTAGGCCTTTTTCTGGAAATAGGTCATTTATGCTGCTTGAGTAAAAATCATTCGCAGTTTTTTGCCTGCGAATGAAAATCGGTTCTGCAAAAAATCACCTGCCTGCGATCTTTTGACCGACCAGCCTCGTACGACTCGTATCTGTTACCCAATCAGGCTGCATGCAATCCCGATGACGACTTATCAAACCATCCGCTTTGTGCTTGGTGATCAACTGACCCGCGACGTCTCAAGTCTTGCCGATGCCAATCCAGACACAGATCTGATTGTCATGGCGGAACCACAGGCCGAAGCAACCTATGTTCCCCATCACCGGCAAAAGATCGTTCTGATTCTGTCTGCCATGCGTCACTTCGCCAAAGCGCTCAGGGACGAAGGGTTTGTTGTTGATTATTACGACTACAAAACCCGCCCGACCAAAAGCTTTACCGACGCGTTGCGGACCACGATTGATCAGCATGACGTTTCAAAGGTTATCATCACCGAACCCGGCGAATGGCGGGTTCGTCAGGAAATAGAGAATTGGTCGTCTCTTCCTGATGTGGAACTTGAAATCCGGTCCGATGATCGTTTCTTTGCCCCGCTTTCGGAATTCGAAGAGTTCGCAAAGGGTCGCAAGGAACTGCGCATGGAATATTTCTATCGCGGCTTGCGCCGGAACACCGGCATTCTGATGGAACCCGATGGCAAACCGGTTGGCGGGCAATGGAACTTTGATCACGATAATCGCAAAGCACTGCCCGATGACCTTGCGCCACCTCCCCCGAAATCCTTTGCCCCCGATCCCGTTACCCGTGACCTGCTTGATCTGGCCTATGATGACTTTCCCGACGGGCTTGGTACTGTTGAATCCTTTGGGTGGGCAGTGACACGACAGGATGCCCTGATGGCACTGGATCATTTCATTGACCATCGTCTGGCGTGCTTTGGTGATTATCAGGATGCCATGACTGTCAAAAGTGCGACGGTCTATCACTCACTGATCAGTCCCTATATCAATATCGGCTTGCTGTTGCCTGATGAAGTCTGTCGTGCGGCCGAACGTGCCTATCACGATGGCAAGGCCCCCCTTAATGCGGTTGAGGGATTCATTCGCCAAATCCTTGGCTGGCGGGAATATGTTCGCGGGCTTTACTGGTTCATGGGACAGGATTACGTCACCCGCAATCATTTTGAGGCAAAACGCCCCCTGCCCGCGTTTTTCTGGGACGGGGATGTATCGCTGAATTGTTTGAAACAGGCAATTGGCGAAACGCTTGAAAATGCCTATGCCCATCACATACAGCGCCTGATGGTGATTGGTAATTTTTCGCTCCTGACCGGCCTTTCTGTTCAGGAGGTATGCGAATGGTATCTCGCAGTTTATATTGACGCATTTGAATGGGTTGAACTGCCCAACACACTTGGTATGGCGCTTTATGCCGATGGTGGCACCATGGCCTCCAAACCCTATGCCGCGAGTGGCAAATATATCGACCGGATGTCTGATTACTGTCAGGGCTGCCCGTTCAATCCGCGCAAAAATATCGGTTCAGACGCCTGCCCCTTTAATGCGCTTTACTGGCACTTTCTTGATCGCAATGTCGATAAACTTGGCAACAATGCTCGCTTGCGCATGGCTTACCGGAACTGGGCACGCATGAAGGATGCCGATAAAGAAAGCCTTATTGCCCAGGCAAATGCGTTCCTAAACAAGCTCGACAACAACGAGACGGGTTTACGTAGCCGTCAAAGACAATTGCTTTAACCAAACGGCCTCAGCAAAGCTGCGGGAAACCACAGCCCGGATACACAAAAAGCCGGACTGATGTCCGGCTTCCGCATTGGCTTTCCCGAAGGTCGGGAGCCTAAATTGCGCTGGCGTTATGCAATCGCGTCACGAGCGGCTTTACGAGCAACGTCTTTGATCTGCCAGTGGGAAATCCCGACATCATCAAGATCGCGCTTATCAAGGCCGTAAAGTTCATTCGCAACCGAACGTGCATAGGCCCAACGGCGAACAGCAACAAGAATACTGGACAGGAACATGTTGAACCTCCTTGGGTTACAAATTTTGAATGCCGCCTTGGAGGAGACCTCCAACTGTCTGGCGCATTCGCCTCAGTAGTTTCGCAATGCAATATGCCCAAACAGCATTCAATCCTCAATTACCAAAGTTTGCACATCATCTATTCCATTTTGTCACATATATCCCCTCACACCTCCGACATAGGCCACAAAAGTTTACAGCTATGCAGTTTGGTCATGCCGATACCCAGCGCATCTTCCGCATCACCAAAAGTTGCACCGCAACATTCCCACACCCGATTGATCTGTTTTTCACCAGAAAACCGATCAATCAGGCCCGCTGTTAAAGCAACCATGATGGTGAGGCCGTTTATTGACAAGTTGGCACACAAGCCTTGAGCAACTCCGGCAGACTCCGACCCCCTTTATTTGTGCCCAGTAGCCATTCAAAAGATTGAATTCCGGATCGAATTGACATCATTTGTGAACACACATCACATCTGTCATGCAAACAAACGCCCTAATTGTTTTTGCTGCCCTGCAATATATTTACGATACGCCAAATTATTTTTGTAACAGATTGTTTCAGTTCGCGTTCTGGAAACGCCCTGTTACAGTTTTGTGGATGCATTGAATGCCCTCTCAAAGCATGTTGTCGCTGCAAATGGTTCAAAGCCAGGGAGGAAACCTAAATGTATCTGCGCAAAACCATCCTCGCCACCGGTGTGGCGATTTCTGCACTCGCAACTGCTAGCTTTGCTCATGCCGAGCCGACCGCTGAAGTTCTGCACTGGTGGACTTCGGGCGGCGAAGCAAAAGCTGTTGCAGCCCTCAAAGAAGATTTCGAAGCAAATGGCGGCAAATGGGTTGATAGCCCGGTTGCTGGTGGCGGCGGTGACGCAGCCATGACCGTTCTGCGTTCGCGCGTTCTTTCTGGCGACGCACCGGCAGCTGTTCAGCTTAAAGGTCCGGCGATTCAGGATTGGGCCGAACAGGGCGCACTTGCTGATCTCAATGACGTTGCCGAAGCAGAAGGCTGGGACAAGGTTATCCCGCCGGCGATTCAGAACGTCATGAAATATGAAGGCGACTATGTTGCTGTTCCGGTGAACATTCACCGTATTGACTGGATCTGGGCAAACCCGACCCTTCTGGCAAAAGTTGGCGCAACCGACGTTCCGAAAAGCTGGGACGAGTTCAACGCTCTTGCTGACAAACTCAAAGCAGCCGGCATCACGCCGATCGCGCATGGTGGTCAGCCCTGGCAGGATGCGACAATCTTTGAAACCGTCGTTCTTGGCCTTGGCGGCCCGGAATTCTTCCAGAAAGCAATGGTTGACCTCGATGAAGACGCTCTGAAATCCGACACCATGAAAGCGGTGTTCGACCAGATGCGTAAAATCCGTGGTTATGTCGATGCCGACTTCCCGGGTCGTGACTGGAACCTTGCAACCGCAATGGTCATGAATGGCGAAGCCGCCATGCAGATCATGGGTGACTGGGCAAAGGGCGAATTCCTTGCTGCTGGCAAAGTACCGGGCAAAGACTTCATCTGCTCGGCTGCTCCGTCGGATAACGGTTACCTGTTCAACGTTGACAGCTTTGCAATGTTCAACGTTTCTGGCGACGACAAGGTTGCTGGCCAGAAACTTCTAGCCGAGCTGATCGTTGGTCAGAAGTTCCAGGAAACCTTCAACCTTCTCAAAGGTTCGATCCCGGCACGTCTTGGCGTTCCACTCGACAAGTTCGACGATTGCGCGAAGAAATCCGAAGCTGACCTTCTGGCAGCCCAGGACGCTGGCGGCTTCCTGCCGTCCATGGCACATGGCATGGCGCTTCGTGGTCACCTTTCGGGTGCGATCATTGACGTTGTCACTGCCCACTTCAACTCCGACATGTCGTCTGACGAAGCCGTCTCGCGTCTGGTCGAAGCCGTTGAACTGGCAAAAGACTAATCTCATCTGATCTGAACAGTCTGATCGACTGATTAGTGTGCAGGCCCCGGCTTCCGGGGCCTGCTTCCCGCTACATCTAACTTTTGAGGCAAAGGGTATGGGGGCTTCTCAAAGCACCGAAAGCAACCTGACGGCCAGTATTCAGCGTCATCTTTCAAAGATCGTTGTTGCACCGTCCTTTGCTGCGTCCCTGTTTTTCGTCTACGGGTTCATCCTGTGGACCGGCTATATGGCGTTTTCCAAGTCGCGCATGCTTCCCGTCTGGGATTGGGCAGGCCTGCGACAGTATGAACGCCTGTGGCAAATGGAACGCTGGCATGTTGCCATTGAAAACCTTTTGGTCTTTGGTGGTCTGTTTATCGTGACCTGCCTGATCATCGGGTGCCTTTTGGCAGTTCTTCTTGATCAGCGCATTCGCGCCGAAGGCGTACTTCGCACGATCTTCCTTTATCCGATGGCCCTGTCCTTCATTGTGACCGGTACCGTCTGGAAATGGCTTCTCAATCCGGGTCTTGGCCTGGAAAGCATGATGCATGATCTTGGCTGGACGAGCTTCAAGTTCGACTGGCTGGTCAATTCCGACATGGCAATCTACACCGTTGTGATTGCTGCTGTCTGGCAGGCATCGGGTTTTGTCATGGCAATGTTCCTTGCAGCATTGCGCGGCGTCGATCAGGACATTATTCGCGCAGCCTACATGGACGGTGCCAGCCTGCCCCGCATCTATTTCGGTATTATTATTCCGTCGATCCGCCCGGTCTTCCTGAGTGCGATCGTCGTTCTGGCCCACCTTGCTGTTAAAAGCTTTGACCTTGTCATTGCGCTTACCGGCGGGGGTCCGGGTTACGCATCGGATCTTCCGGCGACCTTCATGTACACCATGGCCTTCCAGCGCAACCAGCTTGGTATTGGCGCGGCCAGTGCCATGATGATGCTGGCAACCGTTATGGCAATCATCGTGCCGTATCTGTATTCCGAACTGCGCGGAGGCAAGAAAAATGGCTGATCTTCAGACCTATAGCCACGACGCAGGCTGGAAAAACACAGTGCTGCGCGGGTTGCTCTATCTCGTACTGATCCTGTTTGCAGCTTATTACCTGTTCCCGTTGATCGTCATGGTTTCGACTTCCCTGAAGTCGCTTGACGAGATCCGCGAAGGGTCGCTGATTTCGCTGCCGCGCGTTGTGACGTTTGATGCATGGAATTATGCATGGAACGAAGCCTGCGTCGGTGTTGAATGTACAGGTATCAAAATCTATTTCTGGAACTCGGTCAAAATGGCGATCCCCGCTGTTCTGATTTCGACCTTCCTTGGTGCGATCAACGGTTATGCACTGACCAAATGGCGTTTCAAGGGCGCGAACATTGTGTTTGCCCTGCTGCTGTTCGGTTGCTTCATTCCGTTCCAGGTCGTTCTGCTGCCGATGTCACAGGTTCTTGGCAAGCTTGGTCTTGCCAGCTCGACCCCGGGGCTTGTTATGGTCCACGTCGTGTATGGCCTGTGCTTCACAACCCTGTTCTTCCGGAACTACTATGTTTCGATCCCGGATGAACTGGTCAAGGCAGCTACCATTGATGGGGCGGGTTTCTTCACCATTTTCTGGCGCATCATTCTGCCGATCTCGACCCCGATCATCGTGGTTTCGGTCATCTGGCAGTTCACCCAGATCTGGAACGACTTCCTGTTCGGCGCGTCTTTTGCCTCTGGCGAAAATGCACCGATGACAGTCGCACTCAACAATATCGTCAACACCACTACCGGCGTGAAACAGTACAACGTTGACATGGCAGCAGCCCTGCTGACCGGTCTTCCGACGTTGCTGGTTTATGTCCTGGCAGGCAAATACTTCGTCCGCGGCCTGACCGCCGGTTCGGTGAAGGGATAAGCAAATGGCATCACTCACCCTCGATAAAGTTCGCAAGGCCTTTGGCCCTGTTGAAGTTCTCAAGGAAATCAATCTGGCGATTGAAGATGGCGAGTTTCTCGTCCTTGTCGGTCCGTCAGGTTGTGGTAAATCGACCCTTTTGAACCTGATTGCAGGTCTGGAAAGTTCGACCGACGGGGAAATCCGCATCGGGGACCGCGTTATCAACGACGTGCATCCCAAAGACCGTAACATCGCCATGGTGTTCCAGTCCTATGCGCTTTACCCGAACATGACTGTTCGCAAGAACATCACCTTTGGTCTGGAAATCCGCGGTGTATCTGCGCAGGAACGCGACAAGGCAGTTGCCGACGTTGCCAAACTGCTTCAGATCGAGGCGCTTCTTGATCGCAAACCTTCCCAGCTTTCGGGTGGTCAGCGCCAGCGTGTTGCCATGGGCCGTGCGCTTGTTCGTGATCCGGATATCTTCCTGTTTGACGAACCGCTTTCCAACCTTGATGCCAAGCTGCGCGTTGATATGCGCACCGAGATCAAAAAGCTGCATCAGCGTCTTGGATCGACCATCGTCTACGTGACCCACGATCAGATCGAAGCCATGACCCTGGCTTCGCGTATCGCAGTCATGAAAGACGGTATCCTTCAGCAGTTCGATACGCCGCAGAACATCTATGAGCGCCCGAACAATATGTTTGTTGCTGGCTTCATCGGTTCTCCGTCCATGAACTTCGTGAATGCGACCCTGATCGATAATAACGGTCAGCTTGCCGTTTCCATCGAACGCGAAGGCAACCCGATCACCCTTCCGCTTTTCGAAGCACCGGAAAGCTACAAGGCATATGCAGGCAAGAAGGTTGTCTTTGGCATCCGTCCGGAAGCCCTGACCCATAAACGTACGGGTTCGGATGAACCGGGCAGCCAGTATGTGAACTTTGACAGCAAGGTCGAAGTGATCGAACCAACCGGTGCCGACACCATGACCGTGATTGAAATTGCGGGTAAAGAAATCGTCGCACGCGTCCGCCCGGACCGCGCACCGACACCGGGCGAGAGCATGACATTCTCGGCCGACATGTCTCAGATCAGTCTGTTTGACCCGGATACCGAGTTGCGGATCTGATCTGATTGGCGGGTGGTTCTGGGGGCCACCCGCCATTCTTCTTTTTGGGCAGTTCTTGCGCTGCCACTGCCCTGATATTTTACATACCCACGCTTTTCCAAAACGTTCAGATGCCAAGTTAATCGAACCGGACCAAAGAAGTCGGTCGATCACAAATCCACGTGAAAACAACAATAAATTCACGTAGTTAGGGAGAAAGGTCTATGACGACCAGAAAAAAAGCGACCGAAAAACAGGTCAATGAAACCAAAGGGCTCGGAATCCGTTTCAAACTGGGTGCTTCTTTTGGCGCGATCGCGGCAATGACCGCCATCGCAGCCATCGTCGGTATCGTCTCCATCGAACGGATCAGCTCGGCACTTGATACAGTCACCAAGACCTCATCTGTTGCACAGGCATTGCGTGCCGCAGAAGAAAGCAGTGCGATTGCTGTTCTTGCCTCTGAAATGGCGACAAATCCGAATGCCGATATGGACACCCTGTCTGCAACGGCGCAAAGCCGCATGAAGGACCTGCGTGAAGCAACGCAGAACTCGCCGTTCTCCGACATAGCCCAATCGCTTGATCCCGATCTGAATGCACTGATCACCGCATCAGCGAACCGCAAGGAATTCGATACCGGCGTTGATGCAGCTATCAATGATCTTCGCAGCCAGCATGACGGGTTTCTGAAAACCATCGCAGGCAAGGTCAATGCAGCCAACCGCGAACTGGTCGATGGCAGCAATGATGTCATCAATTCGGCTGCTGACAACCTTAATACCCTGATCACCGATCAGGTCGGCACATTGCGTTCAGCCCTGACTTTGCAGGCTGAGGGTAATCTTCTGGTCAGCATCCTGATCGAAGCCGCCAACGCCAACGATGCCGACACTATCGAAGCCCTGAAAACCCGTTTTGACGCCACCAGCGCGACCTTGTCCGAACTTGGTTCTGCGTCCGGTTCTGATGATCTTGCGCAAATCACGGAAAATCTTCTGGGATTTGGTGTGGGTGACAACAATATCTTTGCCATCCGCAAAAACGAACTTACCGCCACCACGCAATCCAGCGAAGTTTTTCGCAAGGCACGCCTGGGACTTGAAGGCCGCCTTCATGAGGCCTTTGGCGAACTGATTGCACAGATTGATGGCGCCGCTCTGCCCGCTTCTGACGGTTTTCAGATGAAAGCCATCATTTCGCAGGCTTATGCAATGATGGTATCGGGGATCGCAGCAAACGACATCGAAACCGTCGAAAAGATCAAGGATCAGTTCAAGGAATTCTACAAGGAAAACCGCAAGGTTCCTGAAACCATCAGTGCGGATTTCAAAAAGCCCGCTGGTGATTTTTTCCGCCTTGGCATTACCCGTGGTGCATTGTTTGACCTGCGCAAACAGGAACTCGAAGCCATCCAGCGTGCAACCGAAACCTGGTCGCGGCTCGCCACCGAACGAAAGGAACAGCTTTTTGTTGCCCATCAGGCATTCCGGGACGCAATTGCACCGGTAGTCGAGGCTGCTGATACCGGACTTCGTGACCGGGCCGTCGCCATTCAGGATCAAAGCCGTTCGGCCATCAGCGGTTTGATGGAAAAAGAACTGGCTGCACTGATTACGATGGTACGCCTTGAAGCGGCGGGCAACCTTGCCATCGGCTATCAAAATCAGGCAGCGTCCGCCAGCGACCTTGATACTCTGAGCCAGCTTGAAAACCGTCTTTCCGATGTTGGCAAGGCAAGCAAAGCCATCGCCACAAACGCCCCCGAAGCCACCGACATCACCAAAACGGCTGAAACCCTGACCGGGTTGTCGGTTCTCGAACCCAAACGCAAGGCCATCGAAGCATGGAAATCCGCTACCGATGCCCTCGATCATGTTCGGGTTGCTGTCGAAAAAATGGGCGTGCAGGGCGTTGCCGGAGCGGCAAGCAAACAATCGGCCGCCGTCACGGTTGAATCCGCTGAGGCAATAACACAGGGACGCATCATTCTGAGCGCCCTTGGCATCGGATCACTTGTTCTGGCGGGGCTTCTGGCATGGATCTATGTTGGTCGCGGCCTGATTAACCGCCTTGAACGCATACGGTTTGCCATGGCCGAAATTGCCGCAGGCAACACCAATGTCGCGATCAATGACAATGGTCGGGATGAATTAACGGAAATGAGCAAGACGCTCGAAGTATTCCGGGCCAATGCCGCCGAAGTGGTCGAAGCCCAGCAGCGTGAAACGCAACAACGCGAAGCCGCAGCACAGGAAAGACAGGCAGCCCTGAATGCACTTGCCGATGATTTCGAAAGCCGGATCAAATCACTCGCCGAGGACATCGCCCATGCGTCCGAAGGCATGCACGCATCTGCCCAAACTCTTTCGGAGCGCAGCACAACCAGTGCGGATCGCTCAGCAAGTGCTGCGGAGGCCACACAGGCCACCGCGCGCAGCGTTGAAACGGTTGCCGCCGCCGCCGAGGAACTTGCGGCCTCAATCAGTGAAATCCGTCGTCAGATGGAAGATTCAACCCATATCTCCCGTACAACATCGGAACGGGCTGTTCAAAGTGCCGAAAGCGTTCAGGCCTTAAACAAGCTTGCCGATGAAATTGGTGATGTGGTGACCCTGATTTCCGATATTGCCGAGCAAACCAACATGCTGGCCCTAAATGCCACGATTGAAGCCGCGCGTGCCGGTGATGCCGGCAAGGGCTTTGCCGTGGTCGCCAACGAGGTCAAGCACCTTGCCGATCAAACGGCCAAGGCCACGGCCGATATTGGTGCGCGCATCAAGGCTGTTCAGAACGCCACCCAAAGTGCCAGTGATGAAATTGGTGCGATCACAACCTCGATCAACGAGCTTGATGACATCACAACGGCCCTTTCAAGTGCAGTGGAACAGCAGGCATCGGCAACGCATGAAATCACCCAGAACGCGCAGGCCGCCAATGACACCACCCGTCGGGCCGCCGATGACGTGATGGCTGCCAAGTCCGTGGTAATCGAAACTGGCGAGATTTCAAACAATGTCCTGATTTCTGCCAAGGATCTGAGCCATCAGGCCACCAATATCCAGCGCGAAGTCGACAATTTCCTGAGCGACATTCGCAAAGGGTGATTAACCACCCTGAATGCAAAACGGCCCGCTTCTGGCGGGCCGTTTTCGTTTGGGTCTTACACCCGACGCGGCAAGGAAATGATCACTTCAAGCCCCTTGCCCGGCATGTTGCGCAAACTGATCTTGCCATCATGGGCATCAATCACGGTCTTCACAATCGACAGGCCAAGACCGCTGCCGCCGGTACTGCGCGCGCGTGATCCTTCGACCCGATAGAATGGCAGGAACACCTTGTCCTGATGCTCCACGGGTATGCCCGGCCCCTCGTCGCGAATGGTCACCAAAACATTGTCAGCTGTGGCTTCCAGACTGACCTTTGCCCGATATCCATATTTCAGGGCATTTTCGATCAGGTTGGTAAAGGCGCGCTTTAATGTACCGGGACGACAGGTGATCCGGATACTGCGTTTGCCCTCAAACGAATGGGGTTCGTCCCCACCGCCAAACACGGTATGGACCGAACTGAATTGCAAGGGTTGCGGCCCGTCAAATGAAACCGGACGGCCAAGATCGGCATAATCATCACAAATCGCCTCAAGAACCGAGACAAAGTCGACCGTGCGTTCTTCTTCTTTCTGAATCCAGTCACCCAGAAAATCGAGCGCATCGTTCAGAAGCCCGTCCATCTCGTCAAGGTCACGCAAAACGGTCTCGCGCAATTCATCATTTTCGATGAACTCGGCCCGTAATCGCAACCGCGTGCTTGGTGTTCGCAAGTCATGCGAAATGGCGGCCAGCATGCGGGTCCTGTCACCCAGCATGCGCGAAATACGTTCGCGCAGATCATTATAGGCGGCTGCCATGGATCGGGCTTCGGTCGGACCGCGTTCCTCGACAGGCGGACCATCGACCTCGTCACCATGGGCAATGATTGCGGCAGTCAGGTTTTTGAACGGTCCTGCCAACAGATCGGCAAGGGCTGCAAAAACCGCCAGAACCGCAACAACCCCCAACAGGAACATCAAAAACACAAGCGATGGCGATGAATAGTTGGCCCACAATTCATCATGACTGACCAGAATACGCTTCCCTGTTGGCATCATGATTTCGATCTGGGCGACAAGGCCAAGACGGGCAATTTCACGCGACAGTTCGGCAAAGAACAGGCTGGGGTTTTCGGTTGCCTCGATGGTTGCCCTTTGCTCGGAGCTTAGCCGCCCGCGCATGAAATGGACCTTTACCGATGTCGGCCATCCGGTATTGGCAAGGCGCACGGGCATGGCAATATGCTGTGCTGGTCGCGAAAACAGCAAAAGCGTTCCGATATCGTCGGCGGGCAAAATACGCAATGCCATCCCGTCGCGCGCAGCGATATCGACGATATTGGGTTCGAATTCCGGATTATCGGCAATACGGACCAGTTCGCGAATGGTAAAGCCCAATGTATAGGCCCGCCCGATCCGTTCATCGCGTTCAATAACGTAATAGGATGCCAGCGCACTCAAGGCTGCGATGATCACACCACCCAGCATCATCAGCAAAAAGATACGCCCGCCCAACGTGCGAGGCTTGTAGCGCCTGAGATAATTGCTGAACTCTGCGAACATGCCCGCCATTACGCTGCCCTAAAGCATCTGGGTGTCAGCGCAGAACTGATAACCGATGCCCCGAACGGTTTTGATCAGCTTGGGGTTCTTGGCATCCTTTTCGATCTTGCGGCGCAGGCGGCTGATCTGGATATCGATGCTGCGATCAAATGGAAGCGAACTTTGACCCCGGACGATATCAACCAGTTGCTCACGCGACAAAGCGCGCTTGTTATTTTTGACCAAAGCCAGAAGCAGCGAAAATTCACCGGTCGAAAGATGTACCGCGACATTGTCGGCATCACGCAATTCGCGTGATCCGATATCAAGCGTCCATTCGCCAAAAATGATCTTCTTGATCGGGGCAACTTCATTGTCGGTCGGCCCCACTGCACCGGTTTCAAACCGCCTGAAAACCGCACGAATACGTGCGAGCAATTCACGCGGATTGAACGGTTTGGTCAGATAATCATCCGCCCCCAGTTCAAGCCCAAGGATACGGTCGGTATCCTCGCCAACTGCGGTCAACATGACAATCGGGACTTTGGATGTCCGCCTTACATCGCGGCATAGCGCAAATCCGTCCTCGCCCGGAAGCATGATATCAAGAATGACAAGATCGATCTTCCAGTCGCGCAAGGCACGATGCATTTCATTACCGTCCGAAACGGTCGTGATGCGAAAACCGTGCTGCAGCAGGAATTTCTTCAAAAGCTTCTGGATTTCCTGATCATCATCGACAACCAGAATATGAGGTTCACGTCGCGTAGTCAGAGTCCCGAACTCCCCTATTTATCAGTCGATCATGTTCCTGACCGTGCGCGGAGTTTAGTCCATATTGCCTTCGGATTGAAACATTTTACCATGACTTGGTCATAAAAGAAAAAGCCGGGCAAAACCCGGCTTCTCCAATGTCAATCCAGTCGCTGCGATCAGCATTTATTTCAGATCATAGACCTTGGTGCTGCCTGAAACTTCGGATGCAACAACCAGCATCGCATTGCCAGTCGGGCTGTCCTTGGCATCGATGAATTGCATGCCTTCAGGGGCAAGTTCACCTGCGGTATCAGCCTCCGGGCTGCCCGAGAAACGACGATCACTATGATAGGTGACAAATTGCGGGTTGGCCGGATTGGTCAGGTCATAGACCATGAAGCCGCCCTGACGTTCCAGACCGATAAACGCGTATGGCGTGCCGTTGACATAACCTGCGGCGATGCCTTCGGGCTCCGGGCCCTTGTCATCGGAACGGTTGTCACGGCTATAATTTTCGGTATCCGACGCGTTAAAGACATTGGCATATTTCGATGCCAGCAGCTGTTCAAACGCATCACCGCTGTCAAAGACCATCTCGCCATCTGCATTCAGAACCGAGAATGACCGTGCGCCATAGCTGTAGATAACATCGACATCACCGTCGCCATCAATATCACCCTGTGCAGTCGTCGTTTTCAGGCGACCAAGATTTTCGTCTTTCTGCAGGGTGCTTGCCGTCGGGAACCTGACCGGATCAAGGGTTAGTTTGCCGACACGGGTTTCTTCGCTGTAACCGTCATAGTCACGTGCATCACCCTCGTTGGCGATCAGGACCCATTCCTTGCCACCGATTTCAATCGCATCAATGGTATCAGGCATATACATGCCCATTACCGGCCAGGTGCGAATATTGATCTTGCCGTCCTTGTCGCTGGCATCAAAGGCATGAACCGAATGATCCTTGAAACCAAGGCCGGCAACACGGGTGACCGTTGCCGTTTCGATATCGATGATCGCAACCGCATTGTTTTCCTGAAGCGAAACATAGGCGGTCTTGCTGTCGTTGGTCACGGCTATATATTCCGGCTCGACATCCTGCGCGACGCTTGAGGTACCCGGGTTGGACATGCGCATGCCATAGGGTAGTTCGCCGTCATTGAGGAATTTGAAATCAACCGTCCGAACATCCGCATCCGAAAGACCTTCGAAACCACCCGCGATCGGGATGATGGAAACGCTGCCTTCCGGATCATTGGTGAAAGCGTCGTTCGGTTCACCCTCGTTGGCGACAAGAACATATTTCCCGTCCGGCGAAAACTTGATCATGTCGGGAAGCGCACCGACGGTCACAGCCGAGATGAAATTGCCATCAGAGTCAAAAAACACGGCCTGCCCTGGGGCCTGCTTGTCGGTGTTTTCAACGGCAACTGCGACAACACCGTTTTTAACCGCCACACTGTTGGCGGCCTTGCCCCAAGTTGCAAGTTCCAATGCTCCAAGCTTCACAAGCTTGTCGGGGTTTGACATATCAAGGATATCAACGGTTTTGTCGGCACCATTCACCACAAAGATGCGCTTTGACACCGGGTCAAATGCCGGAATTTCAGCCGCGCTTTCATCAAGCATACCGGTGCGATATTCACCCATCGGCACGATTGTCAATGGATGCGCACCTGCATTGGCAACCGTATTTGCCATCATTGAATGGTTTTCAGCGGTACCGGCACAGGCACTCAGAAGCACGGAAACGGCAGCAGTTGCCAACAGTGATGAACGCATAATTCCCCCCTTGGTAAATGGTTCGTCAAAGCTGACAACCTGCTGATTTGTTGTAACCGTTTAATGACCAGGCGGTGACAGTTTCATAAATATCTTGTGGCACAGACTGCTCCAAACGCGTTTTCGATCCGTATCAGAAGACAAGCCTTTGAATTGTCGCAGAACCAACTTTTCGGGATCGCCACATGACTTCGATCAGGATCGCCATCATCGGTGCAGGCATGGCCGGGCTCAAGGCTGCCAGCACGCTGCACAAAACCGGTATGAACGTGACGGTGTTTGAAAAAAGCCGGGGCCTTGGTGGACGGCTGGCATCACGCCGGACCGAGTTCGGTCATTTCAATCATGGCGCACAATATGTCACGGCCCGCCATCCCGGTTTTGCGGCCTATCTTGAACAGGCAAAATCATTCAACGCTGCACAAAACTGGAAACCGAACCTTCATCATGGACAGGAAACCAGCCCGCAGCAGCTTGGCAACCTTGCCCTTGATCACTGGTATCAGGGCGCACCGCAGATGAACAAGCTGATCGGCCCGCTGGTCGAACCCTTTGAAATTCTCAAACAGCACCAGATCACCCGGATCGAACAGCTCAACACACGCAGCTTTGCCCTTCATGATGATCTGGATGGGAAATTCGGTCCGTTTGACGGCGTGATCGTTACCGCCCCTGCCCCGCAAACCGCCCAATTGTTGCAACCATTGTCACAACGCTATTATCCGATTGGTGATGTTGTCATGGCACCATGCTGGGCGGTGATGGCGGCGTTTGAAACGCCACTTCCCACCGCTTTTGACGCAATGCTTCATCCGTCCCCCGCGATCAGCTGGGCCGCCCGCAGCAAACAGTCGGATCATCTGTTCCATCGTCGCTGTCCTGATCCCTGGGTTTTGCATGCCTCACCACATTGGTCGCGTGATCACCTTGAAGATGACCAGGAACGTGTAATCGAAAAGCTTCTTGGCGCCCTTCGTGACGTCAGCGGGGTGAAACTGCCTGATCTGCACAGTGTTCAGGCCCATCGCTGGCGCTATGCACGCACCGAAACACCGTTGGGATCAAGCCATCTGAACGGTATGAATGGGCGCGTCATTGCAGCGGGCGACTGGTGCCTTGGCGCACGGGTCGAAGCAGCATGGCGCAGCGGCCAGTCCGCCGCACATGCCATGATCGAAACCCTGATCGGCTGATCTTGCGATATCGGGTGAAAAATCATGCCGCGTAACGCCAATGGCAAATTTCACGGAAAATCACATCTGCCCGAGAAAATCTGTGTCACCTGTAGCCGTCCGTTTTCATGGCGGCGCAAATGGAAGGATTGCTGGGACGAGGTGCGCTATTGCTCTGATCGCTGCCGACAGAACCGGAATATACCCACATCTCGGGACAAACAAAGCAGCCTGTCATGATGCTTGATCAAACTGACGAAGATCTTCCGACCTATGCCATCTTGCGCCAGCGACTTGTCAGTCTGGCAACCGAACGCGGTGCGGAAAGTACCTTCTGTCCGTCTGAAGTTGCCATGACATTTGGAAGCTATTGGCGTGATCTGATGCCACGTGTTCATCAGGTTGCCGAACAGCTTTGTGCCGAAGGCCTTCTTGAATATAACAAGGGCGGTGTCAGCCATGGCCAAAACCGCCCTTCTGGTGCTTATCGTTTGCGTCTCATTCCCGTCATTGAAGACTAGAGCCTAGCCGCGCAGACCATGCAGCCGTTTAATCAGGCCTGCGGTCGATGCATCCCGCGATCCGGCGTCTTCCTTGCCCTCGACCATCGGAAGCAGTTCCTTGGCAAGCTGTTTGCCAAGCTCAACCCCCCACTGGTCATAGGAATTGACGTTCCAGATGATGCCCTGAACAAAGATTTTATGTTCATACATCGCAACCAGTCGTCCAAGGGTAAACGGATCAAGCTGTTTATAGAGGATCATGGTGCTCGGCTTGTTCCCGGCAAAGACCTTTTGCGGGGCCAGAACATCAATCTCGGCGGGTGAAAGATCGCTACCGGCAAGCTCGGCACGCACTTCATCCTCGGTCTTGCCACGCATAAGCGCCTCGGCCTGCGCAAGGCAGTTCGACACCAGCTTGTCGTGATGGTTGGCCAGCGGATGCAGCGCATTGGCCGCTACAATGAAATCAACCGGGATCAGTTCGGTGCCCTGATGGATCAGTTGATAGAATGCATGCTGCCCGTTCGTACCCGGTTCACCCCAGATGATCGGCCCGGTTTCATAGGCAATCGCCTTGCCATCACGGGTCACCGACTTGCCGTTACTTTCCATATCCGCCTGCTGCAAATAGGCTGGCAGGCGAGAAAGATGCTGATCATAAGGCAGGATTGCCTGGCTGGATGCGCCCAGAACATTGCGATACCACACCCCGATCAGGGCAAGGATCATCGGAATGTTGGTTTCAACCGGTGCCGTTTTGAAATGTTTATCCATCGACTGCGCACCGCGCAGCAGTTCTTCGAACTTGTCATAGCCGACCGCGAGAATGATCGGCAAACCAATCGCCGACCACAGGCTGTAGCGCCCGCCGACCCAATCCCAGAAGCCAAACGCATTGTCGGTATCAATGCCAAATGCCGCAACCTTATCAAGGGCGGTTGAAACCGCGACGAAATGCTTGGCAACGGCACTTTCATCACCAAGTGCCTTGATCAGCCAGTCACGGGCCGAATAGGCATTGGTGAGCGTCTCGTCCGTCGTGAAGGTCTTCGACGCAATGATGAAAAGTGTGGTTTCCGCGTTCAGGTCTTTGAGCGTATCAACAATGTGCGCGCCATCAACGTTCGAAACGAAGTGGCAGCGAATGCCATCAATATGGAACGGGCGCAGGGCCTCGTTGACCATCACCGGGCCAAGATCGGAACCACCAATCCCGATATTGACGACATCGGTGATTTTCTTGCCGGTATGGCCTTTCCATGCGCCGGAATGCACGCGTGCCGCAAATGCCTTAAGCCTTGCCAGCACTTCCTTGACGGCTGGCATGACGTCTTCGCCGTCAACCTCAATCGCGCCGCCATCCAGATTACGAAGGGCGGTGTGCAGGACTGCGCGGTTTTCGGTGACATTGATCTTGTCACCGGCAAACATCCGGTCGCGCCATTCTTCAACATTGGCCGCCTTTGCCAACCGGCCAAGGGCGGCCATCACGTCATCGGTGATCAGGTTTTTGGAATAGTCGACAAACAGGTCATTCAGGGCCGCGCTATAGCGTTCAAACCGTGCCGGATCATCAGCAAATGCACGGCGCAGGTTCAGTTTCCCGGAAACCTCAGCACCCAGTTGATCCAGTTCTTCCCAGCTTGCAGTCAGTTTATCAGCGGACATCACCACCCTCGGGCTTGTTCAACTCGTTACACACCAAAACAGTGCCGTCGCGATCACGCAGACTAGCATCTTGTTCAAACCATGTGTGGGACAGTTTGCAGAATGTCGTGGCAAGATTATGCTGTCACCACGACATCCCTATTCCTAGCGTCTCAACGCGCTGAAAGAAAGTCTTCGACTTCCTTTTCGGTCGGAAGCGCATTAATCGCACCGCGCTTGGTTGCGGTGATCGCCCCCACCGCATTGGCAAAACGGCATGCCGAGATCAGTTTTTCTTCCGAGTTCAGAAGTTCCGGGTCCTTAAGCAACCGCGACAGGAAACCCGCCGTGCAGCCGTCGCCAGCCCCGGTGGCATCAACCGCTGTCACTTCAAAGGACGGCACAAAGCCATCAAATTTCGGGGTAATAAAGCGCGATCCCTTAGGACCATAGGTCACAATCAGGGCACGCCACTGATCACACCAAAGGTCCTTGATGCCGTCTTCAAGGTCTTCCTTGCCCGACACAAAGATGATTTCCTCGTCCGACATCTTGACGACATCGGCCTGGCTGATGGCAAGACGCAGGATTTCGCGCGCCTTTTGCTCGCTCGGCCACAATGGCAGGCGAAGGTTCGGATCACACGAAATGATCGCACCGTTTTCACGCGCAATGCGGATGGCTTCAAGGGTGGCGGCACGCGGATCATCATCGATCATGCAAAGGGTTCCGTAATGGAACAGATCGGTGGATGTCAGCATGTCCTGATCAAGATCGGCCGGACACAGCAGCATGTCGGCAGACGGGCTGCGATAAAATGAAAACTCCCGTTCACCGTCAGCACGCAATGATACGAATGCAAGCCCGGTAAGCGCTTCCTTGGTCAGGACAATGCCCGATGTATCAACATCATCGGCCTTAAGCGTATCCACAAGGAAATGCCCAAAGGCATCATCGCCAAGCTTGCCGATAAAGCCCGTATCAATCCCCAGACGCTTCAATCCCACAGCCGCATTACCCGGTGCGCCCCCTGCGGCCTTGGCAAAGGCAGGCGCATCTGCAAGGCCGGTACCGGTCACAGTCGGAACAAAATCAATCAGCAGTTCCCCAAGACAAACAGCTTTGGCTGTCATGACGTTTCTCCGTTCGGATTGCCTGCGCATTCACGCAGGCCCGTTATCAAATTCAATGTTGCGATCTGTGGGACCGAAGGCTTTTTAAATCGATTCAATTTGGCGTGCAAATTAAAATCTGGCCAATCAGCATCGCGTCCTTAAACCGATGCCTTTTGTTTGGACAGTGCCCGACCGAATTCGATTTCGCGCACACGTTCCAGCTCGGTCATCCAGCGTTCAAACATGTCATCCCGTTCAAGCTGAATGGCATAGTGACGCTGAAGGGCTGCGGTAAGGCGCCCTTCACGACCCAGCATTTCGTCGGCAAAGGCAATCATCACCGAGTTTGGCCAGGCAATCGGGCGCATTTCGCGAATGGTTGTGAAAATGCTGTCTTCGTCGCGATCCGGTTCAACCTGTGCCATCAACGTGATCATGGCCGCGGTCGAGCGTGACACACCCATATGACAATGCACCAGCAAGTGACCATCCCGGCGGTCCTGATGACTGGCTTTCAGTTCTTCGCCAAAGGCGAGAATGGCTTCGACATCGGCACGCGTTGGCGCCGGACGGCCTTCCTTGTCGTCAATCACGTCATGGAAGCGTAAAATGGTGCGTTCATGCGGGTCGAAATCGCCAAAGATGGTCGGGTCTTCACGGTCGGGATCAAGCACGGACAGGACGTGGGAAACCCCGTGATTACGGTGGGTTGGTAATTCATCAATGCCACAGATGGTCAAACGGGTAATCGCAATCGGCTTCATTTTCGTTTCCTGTCATATTTCATTTCTTATTCGGCCCTATCAGAGCACAAGAAAATGAAAAAACAAGGGCCGACACTCGTTAAAAGTGCCAGCCCCTGAATTTTTCCAAAGCGACACCACGCTTTGCGTCACCTTGTCCTTATGATCAGAACCGTTATTTCGCGCGGTTTACCGCATGGATGTTCAGCATTTCCCACGCCATGGTTGCCCCGGCCAGAGACGTGATGTCCGAGACATCAAATGGCGGGGAAACTTCAACCACGTCACTGCCGATCAGGTTCACATGACCGGCAAGACCGCGCAGGATCGACACCGCCTGATGGCTGGTAAGGCCACCCAGAACCGGGGTTCCTGTACCCGGTGCATAGCACGGATCAAGGCCATCAATATCAAAGGTGATATAGGCCGGGTTGTTGCCAACCGTGGCTTTGATCTGCTCGACAATGGCGTCAATCGACATCGACTGAACTTCCGGTCCATAGATGATGTTATAGCCGTGCGTCGACTCATTGTGGGTGCGGATACCGACCTGAATGGATTTCGACGGATTGACGATGCCCTTTTTCGCAGCATGCCAGAACATGGTGCCATGATCGATGCGGTCGCCATCATCTTCCCAGGTATCGGAATGGGCATCGAACTGAATCAGGGAAATGCCATCACCATATTTTTCGGCATGGGCTTTGAGGATCGGATAGGTGATGAAGTGATCGCCCCCAATCGTCAGCATCTTGGCGCCCGACTGCACGATATCACGCGCATGATCCTCGATCATGTCGGGCAGTTTTTCCGGATGGCCCGGATCAATCACCATATCGCCGTAATCAATGACGGCGAGTTCGGCAAAGATATCGCGACCGGACGGGAAATGCGGTGCCCATGCAAGGTTGGTCGATGCACGACGCACGCCTTGCGGGCCAAGACGCGTGCCCGGACGGCTTGAGGTCGCCAGATCATAGGGGATGCCTGTTACAGCAACATCAATGCCATTCAGGTCGCGCGAATAACGGCGGCGCATGAATGACAGCGCACCCGAATACATCGGTTCGCTGGTGTTCTGATGCACGGATTTTGCAGTAAAGGCGTTATCTCCGCCCTTGGTGTCAATGACCCCGGTGCTGCTCATTTAACTTGTCCTTCTCACTTCCCGGTATCGTTCTCCGGACCGCCTGCCCTTCAGGGGTCGACAGAGAACCTTACGCGTCGCCCAGTGCAATCCAGGTCGACTTGATTTCACAATATTTATCAAGCGCATGCAGTGAACGGTCGCGACCGGTGCCAGACTGTTTGTAACCACCAAACGGCATGGTGATTGACCCACCGTCCCAGCAATTGACCCAGACAAGACCGGAACGCAGTTTCTTTGCGGTCATATGTGCCTTGTTGATGTCGCGCGTCCAGACTGCTGCTGCCAGACCATATGGCGTATCATTTGCGGTCTGAACAGCCTCTTTCCAGTCCTTGACCGAAATAACTGACAGAACCGGGCCAAAGATTTCTTCCTTGGCAATTGTCATATCGTTTTTGATGCCGTCAAACACGGTCGGCTCAACATAATAGCCACCAGATTCGGTACGGACACGCTTGCCACCGGTGCGCAGAACGCCGCCTTCGGCAGAGCCCTTTTCGATGTAACCCAGAACACGGTTCATCTGGCTTTCATCAACGATTGCGCCCATCTGGCTTTTCGGGTCAAGCGGATCACCCGGCTGCATTTTTGCACCCGCTGCGATGACCTTTTCGATGAATTCGTCCTTGATGGTTTCTTCAACGATCAAGCGCGAACCGGCCGTGCAGACTTCACCCTGATTATAGAAGATGCCACCAGCAGCGGCCGCCGCAGCTGCATCCATATCCGGGCAATCAGCCAGGACAATGTTCGGGCTTTTGCCACCGCATTCAAGCCAGACACGCTTCATGTTGGACTGACCGGAATACTGCAAGAACAGCTTGCCGACCTCGCCCGAACCGGTAAAGGTCACGCAATCCACATCTTCATGAAGGCCAAGCGCCTTGCCCGCCGTCGGACCAAAGCCCGGAACAACGTTCAGGACACCTTCGGGAATGCCTGCCTCGACCGCGATTTCCGCAACACGAAGAGCTGTCAGGGGCGACTGTTCGGCTGGCTTGAGGATGATCGAGTTCCCCATCGCCAATGCCGGGCCCAGTTTCCAGACAGCCATCATCAGCGGGAAGTTCCACGGTACCACAGCAGCAATAACGCCAAGCGGTTCGCGGGTGATCATGCCGATCTCGTTGGTGCCGGACGGCGAGATTTCGTCATAGATCTTGTCAATCGCCTCGGCGTACCAGCGAATGCATTTGTAAGACAGCGGAATGTCATCGCGTGCGGCAAGCGTGATCGGCTTGCCCATATCAAGGCTTTCAAGCAAGGCCAGTTCGGCCGCATTCTTTTCCAGAAGGTCTGCAAAATGAAGCAGGATCGCCTTGCGCTTGGCCGGGGCGGCTTCGGACCAGCTGCCTTTTTCAAACACGGCACGGGCCGATGCCACGGCGCGATTGACGTCCTCGACATCGCATTCGGCAACCTTGGTCAGCACCGACCCGTCACGCGGGCTGATACAGTCAAAGGTTTTGCCCGATGCCGCATCGACATAGGCACCGTTGATGAACGCCTTGTTGCGGATATCAAGGGCGGCAGCCTGTGCGGTCAGTTGTTCAAAATTCAACGGATTGGTCATCGGAAGTCTCCTGACGGATGGCGCTTATGGGGCCTTGTTCAATTTCGGTAATCTGGTCGGGCATTCTGCCCGGATAATCATTTGATCATGTGATGTTGTGATCAATATGACGGCGGTGTCGCGGCACTGACGATTTCGCATTCCCCGTCCCCGACATTGCGGAAACGGTGCGGTATTTCGGCATTGAAGTAATAGGCATCACCGGGACCAAGAACCTTGACCCTTTCACCCACCGTGACTTCAAGTTTGCCGCGAACGACAACACCGGCTTCCTCGCCCTTCTGAACGATCAGGTTATCGCCGGTATCCCCGCCTGCCGGATAGGTTTCATGCAGCACACGCAATTTACGATCCTTGCGTGATGCGCCGACAAGACGCATTGACATCGTCCCGTCGGAAAGTTCGACAAGCTCTTCTTTTTTAAAGAAAATTTCTTCACCATTGTCGAGATCAATGGTGAAGAAATCAATCAGGCTCATCGGGATGCCTGCCAATACCTTGGCAAGGCTGTCAACAGACGGGCTGACCCGGTTTTGTTCGATGGTTGAAATCGTGCTGTTGGTGACACCGGCACGTCGTGCCAGCTCACGTTGCGACAGCCCATACATGCTGCGCACGGCCTTCAACCGATCTCCTACCTTTTGTGACATTCCCGTCGTTTCCCTATCGAACGTTTTCTTATGTTTATGTGCGATCAGACAGCGTCAAGGTACCAGCGATATTCAAGCTGGGTAACTTCGGCAAAGAATTCGTCATATTCCGCGCGACGGCAGATATCGAAGACTTCGACAAACCGTTCACCCAGATAGTCCTTGACGATATCGCCTTCAACAAACCGGTCGAGTGCTGAAATCATGCTGCGCGGAACAATCCGCCCGCCATGCTGTTCATAGCCATTGCCAACGGTCGGTTCACCCGGATCAAGTTGGTTTTTGATGCCGTGATGCATGCCCGCAAGAACACAGGCCAAAACCAGATACGGGTTGGCATCTGCCCCTGATACACGATGTTCAACACGGGCGGCTTTCGGGCTGCCTGCGGGAATACGAAGTGCAACAGTACGGTTGTTAAGTCCCCAATTCGGCGACATCGGCGCATAGGCCTTGTTCTGGAACCGGCGGAAAGAGTTCGGGTTCGGCGCAAAGATCGCCATGCTTTCAAACATGGCTTCCTGCAGGCCACCAATTGCAAAGCGCAGATTGTCCGAAACTTCTTCATCCCCGACCGGCGACAATACATTGTTGTCGTCCTTGTCACGCAACGATACGTGAACATGAAGACCGTTACCGGCCTGATCGGAATATGGCTTGGCCATAAAGGTCGCGGTGACCCCATGATCCCAGGCAATGCCCTTGACCACGCGTTTGAGCTGCATGGCATGATCTGCTGCCAGCATCGGATCAGTCACATGACCAAGATTGATCTCGAACTGGCCGGGGCCGGCTTCGGCCACGATGGTATCGGCCGGGATGCCCTGACGGTTGAGTTCGGCCACCGCATCATGAAGGACTTTTTCAAAATCCTCGATCTGTTGCAGGCCGTAAACCTGAACACCGTCCGACGCAATCCCGCCGCCAAGCGGTTGTGGCGGCAGCGGTTCGGCGGTTTTTTCATTCTGGTCGGCAAGATAGAATTCAAGTTCAAGTGCGACAGTCGGGTACAGACCGTCTGCGGCCATCCGGTCAACAACGCCCTGAAGAACGTTGCGCGGATCGGCAAAGAACCGGGTGCCGTCAAGATTGTGCAGGCTCATCATTACCTGGGCGAGCGGCAATTCACCATAAGGGACAAGACACAGGGTTCCCGGGATCGGTTTTGCCAGATTGTCCTGGTCACCGCTCGACCAAAGAAGTCCCGTACCTTCCGGGTTGTCACCGGTGATATCCACCAGACACATCGAACCGGGTAAAGTCACGCCTTCGGTAAAACTTTTAAGAAACTTTTGTTTGCTGATTCGCTTGCCGCGAAACACGCCGTTAATGTCGGGAATGAGCAACTCAACAAGTTCGACATCAGGATTTTCTTCAAAGAATCGTTGGGCTTCTGCCCTACTGTCTTCGACGAACGACTTGTTCATCGTCTTATACTCCCAGAAAAGGCCTATTATTAAAGCAATTGCGCCTGTCTGCCATCGTGCCGTGCCGGAATGCGCCGGTCAAGCCCCTTCGTTCGATATATCGTGCAAATCATGCAGTGCAAAAAGACGCAAGATCCTCAAACATCTCTTGCCCCCGGCATGAGGTGTATCGACCACATAGCGCCAAAACCAACACAGAATACTGAAAAAATTTGTCGAAAAATCCTCTTGCAAAGGTGTTCAAAAAAACGAACACTAAATGCAGATGTTCAACATATCGCACAAAAGCAGACCAGCATCGCTGTCAGGAGACGTTATGAATAATTTCGACAAAACCGCCTATTGGCAGGACATTGACCAGGCACACCACCTTCATCCGTTCACCGATACGGCGGACCTGAATAATCGTGGCACCCGGGTTATCACACGTGCCCAGGGCGTATTTATCGAAGATTCCACTGGCAAACGCTATCTTGATGGCATGGCGGGTCTGTGGTGCGTCAATATCGGCTATGGTCGCAAGGAACTTGCTGACGCGGCCTATGCCCAGATGCAGGAACTGCCCTACTATAACAACTTCTTCCAGTGCGCGAATACTCCGGCGATCGAGCTTTCCAAAGTTCTTGCCGAAATCACGCCAGAAGGCCTGAACCACGTATTTTACGCCAATTCCGGGTCGGAAGCCAATGACACGGTCGTTCGTATGGTGCGCCAGTACTGGAAACTCAAAGGCAAGGCCGAACGCACCTATATCATCAGCCGCAAGAACGCCTATCACGGTTCGACCGTGGCCGGTGCGTCGCTTGGCGGCATGTCGGGCATGCATGCGCAAGGCGGCCCGATGCTTCCCGATGTTGTTCATATTGACCAGCCCTACTGGTATGGCGAAGGTGGCGATCACACGCCCGAGGAATTCGGCCTGATTGCGGCCCGCAAGCTTGAAGAGAAAATCGAGGAACTTGGCGCAGATCGCGTTGGTGCCTTTATCGGCGAACCGATCCAGGGTGCGGGTGGCGTGATCATTCCGCCGTCGACCTACTGGCCGGAAATTCAGCGTATCTGCAAGAAATACGACATTCTTCTGATTGCCGATGAAGTCATTTGCGGCTTTGGCCGTACCGGGAACTGGTTCGGTTCTGATACCTTTGATATCAAACCCGACCTGATGCCGATGGCCAAGGGCATGTCGTCAGGTTACCTGCCGATTTCGGCCGTCATGGTTGGTGATCGCGTTGCCGATGTTCTGATCAATGAATGTGGTGAATTCACCCACGGCTTCACCTACTCCGGTCACCCGGCATGTGCCGCAGTCGCACTGGAAAACATCCGAATCCTGCGCGACGAAAAAATGGTCGAACGCGTCAGGGATGATATCGGCCCGTATTTCGCCAACGCACTCAAGACCCTTGAAGACCACCCGCTGGTCGGTGCGGTTGAAACTATTGGCCTGATTGCCGGGATGCCGCTGGTTGATGACAAAAAAACCCGCAA
>Ga0207828_100227_pt1 | contig 36156 bp, 34 predicted proteins | sample TtaePargueraPR_11_FD_187276 | JGI IMG/M metagenome (GOLD analysis project Ga0207828, IMG submission 187276) | Aerobic enrichment media microbial communities from Bioluminiscent Bay, La Parguera, Puerto Rico - Tt and P2 (3) (SPAdes) | ecosystem: Environmental > Aquatic > Marine > Unclassified ...
GCTCGGCAGCTCTCCTCAGCGCCTGCCGCTTAAACTCGGCGCTAAATCGCTTTCGTCTTGCCATGGTCCACCTCCAAAACGCATTATCGCGCTTAACTAGGTGGTCCGAAATGCTGGGGCCAAACCAGAAAGCCGCCTGATTGATCGTTCAGAAAGCAGTCACTCGAACGACGGCTTCCGGAAATAGCGGACAACTGACGATACCGCGGAAACATCTTCGTCGGTGCGCTCAGGACAGAGCCCTTTGGGCTCCTACCGGGTCGCTCGATCCAGGAAAGCTGACAGCATTGCCTGGAGAGTCTTGCGGAGGTGTGTTGCCTTCGGCTCGTCATATTCGCGACTTTCCTCGTCCATGTACGCGCGTTGCGCGATCTCGAGCTGAATCGCGTGAATGCTCCCGGCCGGATCGCCGTAGTGTCGAGTAATGTAGCCGCCCTTGAAGCGCCCGTTCAGCACCGTGTCGAACGGGCTGGCCTGCGCTGCCTCGGACACCGACGCCGCGCGTGCCTCGGCACAACTCCGCCCGTCGAAGGTACCCACGTTCAGCGTCGGCAGGTCCCCGTCGAACAGGCTGGGCACGCGGCCTGGAATCGAGTGGGCATCCCAAAGGAGTGCATGGCCGTGGCGTTTGCGCAGCGCATTCAGGGTGCGACGAATGGCGTCGTGATACGGCTGCCAGTAGCGCTCGACCCGCTCGGCGCGTTCGTCGTCCGAAACGACTTCGCCATCGCGATAGATCGCATCGCCGCCAAATGTCCGCGCCGGGCACAGTCCCGTCACCATCTGTCCGGGGTACAGCACGCCGTCGTCCGCCGACCGGTTGAGATCCACCACGTACCGCGACCAGTGTGCGACCAGCACCGTCGCGCCCATGGCGTGCGCGAAGTCGTACAGTCGCGCGACGTGCCAGTCGGTGTCCTGGATATCCAGACCGGCCGGCGTCATCCGCGTTCGGATGCCCTCAGGGATGTCGCGCCCGTCGTGCGGCACGCTGACCAGCAGCGGCGAGTCACCTTCGATCAGCGTGTAACCCTCGCGCACGACCCGGCCTCAGACGTTGTGCGCCGGCAGCACCGATGCCGCGTGCGCGCAGAACTTGCCGCTTGAGATCAGGCGGGCGACCGCCGCAATGTCACCCGACAACGACCGGTCCTCCTCGTAGCGCGGTGACACGGCGCGAACGGCCGCGATGGCTTCCTCCAGCGCGTTCGAACTCTTCTGCGGGTGGTGAAACTCGATGCCCTGCGCTGCCGCTAGCATTTCGATCGCGACGATGTTCGTGACGTTGTCCAGCATCGCGTGCAGTCGCCGCGCCGCGTGTGTCGCCATGCTGACGTGATCTTCCTGGTTTGCCGACGTCGGCAGGCTGTCGACGCTGGCCGGGTGCGCGAGCACCTTGTTCTCGGAGGCCAGCGCTGCCGCCGTCACCTGCGCCATCATGAAGCCGCTGTTCAGGCCGCCCTCCGCCACCAGGAATGCCGGCAGCCCGGACAGGTGCGAGTCGATGAGCAGCGCGATGCGCCGCTCCGACAGTGCGCCGATCTCGGCGATGGCCAGCGCGAGGTAGTCGGCCGCGAGCGCAACCGGCTCCGCGTGGAAGTTGCCGCCCGAGAGCACCGCGTGCGTGTCCGTGAACACCAGCGGGTTGTCGGTGACCGCGTTTGCCTCGGTCTGCAGCACCTTGCACACGTGCCGCAGCACGTCGAGGCAGGCGCCCACGACCTGCGGCTGGCAGCGAATGGAGTACGGGTCCTGCACCCGCTCGCACTCGAGGTGCGACGCGCGGATCTCGCTGCCGCGCATCAGCTCGCGCAGCACAGACGCCACCGCGATCTGCCCGCCGTGGCCGCGCACGTTCTGGATGCGCCGGTCGAACGGCGTGTCGCTGCCCTTGATCGCGTCCGAGGCCATCGCGCCGGCAACCAGCGCGCCCGCGAGCACGTTCTCGGTGCGGAACACGGCCGCCAGTGCCAGCGCGGTCGACACCTGCGTGCCGTTCAGCAGCGCCAGGCCTTCCTTCGGTGCAAGCACGAGCGGCTCGATGCCGGCATCGGCCAAGGCTTTTTCCGCCGGCATGACCACGCCCTTGACCCGCACTTCGCCGATGCCGAGCAGCGCGCCCGCCATGTGCGCGAGCGGCGCGAGATCGCCGGACGCGCCGACGGACCCCTGCGACGGTATGCGCGGGTAAATGCCGTTGTTGATCAACGCGCACAACGTCTCGACCAGTACCGGCCGAACGCCCGAGAAGCCCTCGGCCAGGGCGATGACCTTCATCAGCATGACCAGTTGGACCACCTCATCGTCGAGGTCCGGGCCGACGCCCACGGCGTGCGATCGCACCAGGTTTTCCTGCAGCCGCGCGAGCTTCTCGTTGCTGATGCGCACCTGCGCGAGCTGCCCGAATCCGGTATTCACGCCGTAAATGCGTTCACCGCTGGCCACGACGTCGTCGATCAGCTCGTTCGACTCCGCGATGCGGTGCCAGGCCTCGGTGCCGATGCTGACTTCGACCGGCGCCAGCCACGCCTGCCGCAAGTCGGACAGTGTCACCAGCTGGTTGTCGATGCGTATCTTCATCCGGCCTCCCCGCCGCCCAGCATCGGCAGCTTCATGCCGTTCTCCCGCGCACACTCGATGGCCTCCGGGTATCCGGCGTCCGCGTGACGCATGACGCCGGTGCCGGGGTCGTTCCAGAGCACGCGACCGATTCGCGCATCCGCCGCCTCGGTACCGTCGCAGACGATCACAACGCCCGCGTGCTGCGCGTAACCCATGCCGACACCGCCGCCGTGGTGCAGTGACACCCACGTCGCGCCGCTGGCCGTGTTCAGCAGCGCATTCAGCAGCGGCCAGTCGGACACGGCGTCGGACCCGTCGCGCATCGCCTCGGTCTCGCGGTTCGGGCTCGCGACCGAGCCGCTGTCGAGGTGATCGCGGCCGATGACGACCGGCGCCTTCAGTTCGCCGTTGCGCACCATTTCGTTGAACGCGAGGCCGAGGCGATGCCGCTGCCCGAGGCCCACCCAGCAGATGCGCGCCGGCAGGCCCTGGAACTGGATGCGTTCGCGCGCCTTGTCGAGCCAGTTGTGCAGGTGCTCGTCGTCGGGAATCAGTTCCTTCACCTTGGCGTCGGTCCTGTAGATGTCCTCCGGGTCCCCGGACAGCGCGGCCCAGCGGAACGGACCGATACCGCGGCAGAACAGCGGCCGGACGTAAGCCGGCACGAAGCCGGGGAAATCGAATGCGTTCGTCACGCCCTCGTCCTTTGCGACCTGGCGGATGTTGTTGCCGTAGTCGAACGTCGGCACGCCCGCGCTCTGCATGGCCAGCATTGCACGCACGTGTACGGCCATGGACGCCGACGCCGCCTTCGCCACCGCGTCGGGATTCGCCTCCCGCTCCGCCTTCCACTGGTCGACCGACCAGCCGATCGGCAGGTAACCGTTCACCGGGTCGTGCGCGGACGTCTGGTCCGTGAGCGCGTCCGGGTAGATCCCGCGTTCCACCATCTCCGGCAGGATTTCCGCGACGTTGCCGAGCAGGCCGACGGAGACTGGGGCTTTCGATTCGACTGCCTCACGGATGATCGCGAGCGCCTCGTCGAGCGTGTCGGCGCGCGTATCGAGGTAGCCGGTGGCGAGCCGCTTCTCGATCCGGTCGTCCTGGCACTCGATCGCCAGCATCGACGCGCCCGCCATCGTCGCGGCAAGCGGCTGTGCGCCGCCCATGCCGCCGAGGCCTGCCGTCAGAATCCAGCGGCCGGCGAGATCGCCGCCGAAATGCTGCCGGCCCATCTCGACGAAGGTTTCGTAGGTGCCCTGTACGATCCCCTGGCTGCCGATGTAGATCCAGCTGCCCGCGGTCATCTGGCCGAACATCATCAGGCCCTTGCGGTCGAGCTCGCGGAAGTGCGCCCAGTTCGCCCACGCGGGAACGAGGTTGGAGTTCGCGATCAGCACGCGCGGCGCGTCCGCGTGAGTACGGAAGATGCCGACCGGTTTCCCGGACTGCACGAGCAGCGTCTCGTCGTCCTCCAGTTCGCGGAGCGAGCGAACGATGGCATCGTAGGCCTCCCAGTTGCGGGCCGCCTTGCCGATGCCACCGTAGACGACGAGGTCTTCCGGTCGCTCGGCGACCACCGGGTCGAGGTTGTTCATCAGCATCCGCAGCGGCGCCTCGGTCAGCCAGCTCTTCGCCGACAGTGTCGTCCCGGTCGGAGCCTTGATGATGCGTTGCTTGCTCATTGTCGGAGACTCTCCAGTTGCACGACGTCGGCGCGCGCCGCGTCGTGTTGTGCATAGGGTTTGTGGTGGCCCACGAGTTCGTAGCGGTTGCCGGGGTGGTGCAGCCGCGCAAACGTAACGGCACGGCCGTTCGCCCAGGTGCGGCGAATGACCACGAGTTCCGGTTCGTACTCGGCCATGTCGAGCAATCGCCGGATCTCGCGGTCCGGCAGCCGTGCGCGCACCACCTGCTCGGCCTCGGTGAGCGGCATGATCGACGTCAGGTACGCGCTCGGTGTCTGAATTGTGAAGTCCCGGGTCAGCAGGTCGGGCGCGAAGTCCGCGAGGACATAGCGGTCTTCCACCTGGATCGGCGTGCCGTTTTCGCGGTGCACGACCACGACGTGGAACACCGGCGTGCCGGCGACGACGTGCAATGCGCTCGCGACCTCGCCCTCTGCCTCGGTTTGCGTGCACGCGATCACGTCGGCCGTGTGCCGGTGGCCGCGCGACGCGATTTCCTCGGCAATGTTCTGGACCTCGCGCACGTGTGACTGCGCCCGGAAGTCGGACACGAACGTGCCGCGGCCGGCGATGCGCTCGACGTAACCTTCGTCGGTCAGTTCGCGAAGCGCACGGTTCGCCGTCATGCGGGACACGCCCTCCGCCAGCACCAGGTCGTTTTCGGACGGCACGCGGTCGCCGGGCCGCAGCTCGCCGCTCGAGATGCGCTCGACGATCCCGTCCTTGAGCTGCTGGTAGCGTGGCACGGACTGGCGGCTCATGCCCCGACCCCTGCGGGTGCGAGATCGCCGACCGCCGCTGCGTACGCGGCACGGGTCTCGTCCTGGTCGACGTGCCGGCCGTCGATCACGCGCCACGCGCCGTGCACCATCACGCGCTCGATCGGCAACGTGTAGCCCGAGAACACCAGCGCGTCGAGCCGCGACGCGTCGCCGTGCGCGACCAGCATCGGGTCGTCGCCCGACAGGCTGACGATGTCGGCGTAACTGCCGGTGACGAGTCCGGCCCCGGCGTGACCGCAGGCCTGCGCGCCGCCGTCGACGCAGCGCTCGAACAGCTCGCTGCCGACGTGCGAGCCGCGCAGGGCCGCCACGTTGCGCGTGCGGGTCGCGAGACGCTGCCCGTATTCCAGCCACCGCAGCTCCTCGAACGGATTGATCGAGACCTGGCTGTCCGAACCCACGGCGATGCGCCCGCCGGCGGCCAGGTACGGCCGCAGCGGGAACAGGCCATCGCCGAGGTTCGCCTCGGTACTCGGGCACAGCGCGACCACGGCGCCGGTGCGCGCCAGCGCCTCGGTTTCCTCGTCGTCCATGTGGGTCGCGTGCACGAGGCACCACAGCGCGTCCACGTCGTAGCGCTCCAGCAGCCAGCACACGGGACGGCGCTCGTAGAACGCGAGGCTCTGGTCCACCTCGCGCTGCTGTTCCGCCACGTGGATGTGCATCGGCATCCCGTGCTCCCCGGCCGTCGCCACGATGCGATCCAGTGAGCCGGCGCTGACCGCGCGGATGCTGTGCGCGCCGATGCCGGTGTGCGCGCGATCGCCGGCCGCGGCACGGGCACGCTCGACGTGCGCGAGAAACCCGTCGATGTCCATGGCGAAGAGCGACTGCGCGCCTTCCGGCGCGGGCCGGTCGAAGCCGGCGCGCTCGTACAGCACCGGCACATAGGTCATGCGTATGCCGGACGCCTCTGCCGCGTCGCGGAGTGCCTCGAGCATCGCGTCATCGCGGCCGCCCGCGCGGTCGCGGTGCAGGTAATGAAACTCGGCCACGGACGTATAGCCGCTCGCGAGCATCTCGCCGTAGGCCTGCCGCGCGATCGCGCGCAGACGATCCGGTGTCATCGCCGCGGCGAAACCGTACATGCGTTCGCGCCAGGACCAGAAATTGTCCTCACCCGCGGGCGATCGCTCTTCCGTCCAGCCGGCCAGCGCGCGCTGGAACGCGTGGCTGTGCGCGTTGCCGAGCCCGGGAACCACGCAGTCGACGCGCTCATCGCCCGGCTCGGCCGCGGCGCCGGCCTGCAGCATGCCGATGCGGCCCGAGGCGACGCCGATCCGGACGTCGTCGGCCCACCCGTCCGGCAGCAGCGCCTTGCGTGCAAAAAGCGTCGTCATCAGTGAAACCCCTGAGTTGTATATACAGGTTAGCGCGCCCCTGCGGACGGCGCAATCCCCCGCAGGCCGGGCGTTGCAATCCGGCGCCGGGCCGGGTGTAGTGGCGCCATGGCGGACTGGGACCTCTTGTTGACGGACGCGCGCCTCGCGACGATGTGCGCGGGCGGCGAACCCTACGGCGCAATCGACGACGCGGCGATCGCGATCGACGGCGGACGCATCGCGTGGCTCGGCCCACTGAGCGAGCGACCGCGCAAGGACGCCGACGAGGAGCGATCGCTCGGTGGCCGCTGGGTGACGCCCGCGCTGATCGACTGCCACACGCACCTCGTGTTCGGCGGCGATCGTGCGGGGGAATACGAGCAACGCCTGTCCGGCGTCAGCTACGAGGACATCGCGAAAGCGGGCGGCGGGATCCTGTCCACCGTGACCGCAACACGCAAGGCGGAAATCCACACGCTGTACGCGTCGGGGCTCAGGCGCTTGCGCGCGCTCGCCGCGACCGGCGTCGCCACCGTCGAGATCAAGTCGGGGTACGGGCTCGACACCGCCACCGAACTGAAAATGCTCGGCGTGGCGCGGGACCTCGGCCAGGCATCCGGCGTCGACGTGCAGGCGACGCTACTCGCGGCGCACACGGTGCCGCCCGAGTACGCCGGCCGTGCCGACGACTACATCGACCTCGTTATCGAGGAGATGCTGCCGGAGGTCGTCGAACGGCAACTCGCGGACGCGGTCGACGCGTACTGCGAGACGGTGGCGTTCCAGGCGCCACAGGTGGCGAAACTGTTCCGCGCCGCGACGGAGCTCGGCCTGCGCGTCAAGCTGCACGCGGACCAGCTCTCCGATGGCGGCGGCGCGGAACTCGCGGCACATTTCAAGGCGCTGTCGGCGGACCACCTGGAGTACAGCAACCCGACCGGCATTCGGGCGATGGCGGCCGCAGGCACGGCGGCCGTGCTGTTGCCGGGCGCTTACCTGACGCTGAAAGAGACGCAGCCGCCGCCCGTGGCGTTGCTGCGCGAGCTCGGCGTGCCGATCGCCGTGGCGACCGACTGCAACCCGGGCACGTCGCCGTTGTGCTCCGTGCCGGAGGCGATGGCACTCGCGAGCCGACTGTTCGGACTGACGCCCGAGGAGTGCCTCGCCGGCGCGACGCGAAACGCCGCGCTGGCGCTCGGCCTGGACGGCGATCGCGGCACGCTCGAGAAAGGCAAGCGCGCGGACCTCGCCGTGTGGGACGTGAACCACCCGCGTGAGCTCACGTACTGGATGGGCCGCAATCGCCTGCACGAGCTGTTCGTGGAAGGGCTGCCGACCGCCTGAGCTTTACTCGTCGCCGCATGGCGCCTATGCTGCGGCGCTCGGCGCACACTTGCGCCGGCCCCTCCTGTTTTACCGTGAACCTGCCCACCGCCCATCGAAAGGCCTTCGTCGTCACGCTCGGCCTCCTGACCGCCGTCGCCGCGCTGACGGTGGACATCAGCCTGCCCGCGATACCGGCCATGGTCGACGCGCTGGCGACGACGCTGTCGCACGGCCAGCAGATCGTCGGCATCTTCATGGCCGGCATGGCGCTCGGCCAGATCCCGGCAGGCCTGTTGTCCGACCGCATGGGCCGCATGCCCGTGCTGTACGCCGGCATGGGTGTCTTCATGCTGGCCGCGTTCGTCGCGGCGTCGGCGACTACCATCGAGGTGATGCTGGCCGCGCGCTTCGTGCAGGGCTTCGGCGCAGCGTCCGCGATCGTGCTGTCGCGCAGCATCGTGCGCGACGTCGCCTCCGGCCGTGACGCCGCGCAGCTGATGTCGCTGATGACGATGATCTTCACTGCGGCACCGGTCATTGCGCCGAGCATCGGTGCGTTCCTGACCACGCACTGGGGCTGGCGCACGCCGTTCATCGCGATCGCGGCGGTGTCCGTCGTGATCCTCGTCGCGATTCGCGCGAACCTCGTGGAAACGCACGCGCCGAGCCCCGACGGGCACCCGCTGCGCCAGCTGTCCAACAGCATCCGCGAGTTCTTCCGGCACCGGCAGAGCATCTTCGGCCTGTTGCTGCTGATCCTGCCGCCCGCCGGCTACATGTCGATCATCGCGGTGTCGTCCGCGCTCGCGATCGAACACTACGGCGTCTCGGTGCAGGCCTACGGCCTGATTTTCGCGTGCGCAGGGCTGTCGATCCTCGCGGGATCGTTCCTGAACCGCATCTTCGTGATGCACTTCGAACAACTGCAGCTGATCGGGTTCGGCGTCGCCATCATGGGCGTTGCGGGTGCGCAGCTCCTGCTGATGGCCTGGTTCGACGCCGCGCCGTTCTGGTGGCTCTGGGCCTGCGTCTGCGCCTTCATGTTCACGATCGCCATCCTGATGGCGAACGCGACGGTGCTCGCACTCGACCCGCTGCCGACCATCGCCGGCGTCGCGTCGTCGATCATCGGCACGCTGCAGAACCTGATCGGCGCCGCCGGCGCGCTGGTCGGCGCCGCGATCTACGACGGGTCGGTGCGTAACGCGGTGCTGATCATGGGTAGCGTCGCGACCGCCGTCATGGTCATATTCCTGCTGCGCCGCTGGATCGCACCGGGGCCGCTGGTGCATCATCCGGACGAACTGGCGAGGGACTAGGGGGAGAACGCCATGCGCAAGGCCTTCGAGGACCAGTGCGTGGAGTGGGCCCGCGAAAACGTGTTCCGGTCGCATTCGCTCCCGGAGTCGACGCTGCGGCGGGTGATCAACGATGCCTGGGAGCAGACCTACTGGATCGGCATCGCCGTCGCGGTCGCCGGGGCCGTCCTCGGCTACTTCGTTCCCCGCTGGCTCGAGCGCTCGCTGGTCGGCGAAACCTGGTTCCTGTACGTGGCCGGCCTGGCTGTCCTGCTGGCCGCCGGGCTGCTCGGTAACCACCTCGCGACCCTGGCGCTCCGCCGACGCATCGAGCAACTCGTCAGCAGCACCGAACGCAAGCCGTCGCTGAAGTCCGGTAGCGACCACCGCTAGCTTTCCCGCCACGCGAGCGTACACTCTCCGGAATCCCGGGACACCAATGGGGAGGTCGACCGTGTCCATTCTGCTACGCTGCGGCAGCCTCGTCTGCCTGCTGGCCGCCGGCTGCGCCGCGACGCCGGTTCCCGGCAACTGCGACCAGCATTCCGCCTTCCGGCAGTTCTACGATTACCCACCTGAGCGCCTTGCGGTGCTGGTCGCCACGGACGTGGCCGCCGGCGAGCGCCAGCCCTACCTGTCGCTGACGCCCGCGCGTGATGCCGAAGTGATCGACGGGCGCCTGTCGGCGATGTCGGCGCCACCGCGATCGACGACGGAACTCGGGGAGCTCTGCGGGTTGCCCGTCCGCGCGTATTCGATCGGGATGCCGGAAGACGAATGGCGAGCGTTCTGGACGGCGGCCGTCGACAGCGGCAGCTCCTCGTTCGGCATCGGCATCCCCGGCATGACGCCGGAGACGACGATCGAGTCGGTGGGTTTCGCCTTCGTCGACGCGGCGAAGGACAAGCGGATCATGACCTGCGGTTGCTGATCGGGACGGCCCCTACGGCAGGCGATCGAGCACGTCTCCCAGCCCTTTCCGCTGCTGCGTCGGCGTGAGCTTCGGGTAGCCGTACCAGACCAGTCCGACGACGAATTCCTCTGCGAAATCGATGCCGAGTATCTCGGCAAAGCGCGCATCGCGGGTGATGTCACCACTGGTCCACTTCGTGCCGACCCCGGCTTTCCACAGGTACAGCGCGAAGTTCTGCACGGCGGCGCAGCAGGCGCCGTAATCCTCCTGCTGGCGCAGCGCGTCGTCCGACGTCCGGCAGGTCACCACCAGCCAGCCCGGCTTCTCCGACCACGAGCGTCGCTTGAACGCGCCGGCCTCCGGGCCGCGCTTCGCCGTCACGAGCTGCTCGTTGAGGTCGAGACAGCGCTCGATCGTGTCCGGCCCGAGCAGGTAGAAACGCCACGGCTCCGTGACGTGGTGGTTCGGCGCCCAGGTCGCGGTCTCGATGGCCTCGTGCACGAGCTTCTCGGGCACTTTCGTCTGCAGGTACTGGTCGATGGTGCGGCGACCCCGCAGCACCTCCTCGAAACGACGGAGCGCCTCGGTCTCGTAGCTCGGCGGCTTCTCCTTCATGCCGCGCTCACGCCCGCTCGATGATCATGGCGATGCCCTGGCCCACGCCGATGCACATCGTGCACAGCGCGTAGCGGCCGTTCCGGCGCCGCAATTCGTACGCCGCTGTCATCACGAGCCGCGCGCCGGACATGCCGAGCGGATGCCCGAGCGCGATCGCGCCGCCGTTCGGGTTCACGTGTTCCGCGTCGTCGTCGAGTCCGAGTTCGCGCAGGCACGCGAGACCCTGTGCCGCAAACGCCTCGTTCAGTTCGATCACGTCCATCTGCCCGATCTCGAGCCCGGCGCGCGCCAGCGCTTTCCGCGACGCAGGCACCGGCCCGATGCCCATGATGCGCGGCGGCACGCCGGCCACCGCCCACGCGACGACGCGCGCCAGCGGCGTGGCCTCGAACGCCTGCACGGCAGGCTCGGACATCAGCAGCAGCGCGGCGGCCCCGTCGTTGATGCCGGAGGCGTTGCCCGCGGTGACGGTGCCGCCGTCGAACACGATGGGCCGCAGTTTCGCAAGGCCTTCGGCGGTGGAGTCCGCGCGCGGATGTTCGTCCACGCTGACCACGACGTCGTCGCCGCGCTTCTGCGGGACGGTTACGCCGACGATTTCCTCCGCGAGGCGACCTTCGCCCATGGCGGCCGCCGCCTTCTGCTGGCTCCGCAGCGCGAACGCATCCTGTGATTCGCGGCCGACGCCGTACTCGTCGGCGACGTTTTCCGCGGTCTCGGCCATCGAGTCGACACCGTACTGCTTCTCGATGGCCGCGTTGATGAAGCGCCAGCCGAGCGTGGTGTCGTACAGCGTTGCGTCGCGGCCGAACGGCGCGCTTTGCTTCGGCATCACGAAGGGCGCGCGCGACATCGACTCCACGCCCCCGGCGATACCGACGCCGATCGTGCCCGCCCGGATGGCGTCCGCAATGTTGCCGATGGCATTCATGCCCGACCCGCACAGGCGATTCACCGTCGCTGCCGGCACCGAGACCGGCATACCGGCCAGCAGCGCGGACATGCGCCCGACGTTGCGGTTGTCTTCGCCGGCCTGGTTCGCGCACCCGACCGCGATGTCCTCGATGACCTTGGGGTCCAGCGCGGAATTGCGTGCGAGCAGTGCCCGGAGCGGGACCGCGCCGAGATCGTCCGCCCGAACGCCCGACAGCGCGCCGCCGTAGCGTCCGATCGGCGTCCGGACCGCATCGCAGATGAAGACGGCCTCCATGTCAACGCGCGACTTGCCGCGCCACGTCCGCCTGTTCGTCGTCGGACAGCCGGTCGAACTTGCGGCCCAGGTAGATGCCGACGCCCGCCCAGATCGCGGCGATGACGGCGCCGACCGCCGCGACCGCCCCGAGGCCGAGGCCGAGCGCCGTCGTCAGCCACGTGAACGCCCACGCCCATACCATGTCGCCACCGCGGTAGAACACGATGTCGATCACCGGCTTCGCCTTGAAGCGGGCTTCGCGCCCGACGAGCGTGAACAGCATTTCGCGGCCGGGCCGGGTGATCGCGTAGTTGCCGGCGCGCCGGGCCACCTGCAGGCCGAGCACGACGGCGAGGATCGGCGACACGGCCAGCACCAGCATGCCGATGACGACCAGCGCCGGCACCAGCGCCAGCGTGACGGCGAGGCCGAGCCGCGTTGCGAGCCGGCTGGTCACGAACATCGCGGTGACGATGGCGAGCACGTTCACCGTCAGGTCGACGAGCGCGAGGATCTCGGTTCGACGGTCCCGGTCGAAGGGTTCCAGCAGGTTTTTCTGCTCGAAGTACACGAACGAGCTGATGGCGACGTACAGCACGATGAAGAAGCCGGCACCGAGCAGGAACGGGCTCTTCAGGAACAGCGTGAAGCCGCTGAACGGGTTGCGGCCCAGTGATTGCTCGCGCGGATCGGCGTGCAGCGCCGCGTTCCCGAGCACCGTGCTCTTCAGGCGCTCGAGCACCAGGATGATCGGGATCGGCGCGAGCAGCAGGAACGCGGTGAGCAGCATCAGCTGCTTCGGCGCGATGAAACTCGCCGTGGCCGCGGCGATCACGGGCCCGACAATCGCGCCCAGGCTGCTGCCCATCGCGATGAAGCCGAACAGGCGCTTCGACTGCTCCCGGGTGTAGATGTCGGACATGAAGCTCCAGAACACGGACACGTGGAACAGGCTGAAGACGCTGAGCCAGACGTAAAAGCTCTTGTCGATCAGGACCGGCCGCTCGACCACCGTGGTCCCGACGTAGAACACGAAAAACGACGCGGCGAAGAACGCGTAAACGCCGGGGATGATCCGCCGGAACGGCACGTTCGAGATCGCCCAGCCGTAGATGAAGACGGCGCCGACGCTGATGAAGAAGTTCAGCGTCCAGAGCCAGCTCACCTCGGCGTCGGTCCAGTCGCTCGCCATTGCATCGCGCACCGGCCGCAGCATGAAGTAAGCCGTCATCAGCAGGAACACGAACGCGAACGACAGCAGCGCCGCCGTCAGTTCGTTCGGGTGTATCTTCGTCGCGGTGCCGACAAGGCGCCGCCAGGGCGAGACCCGCTCAGTCGAGGCCAAGTTCGAACCCCGCTTCGAGTTCCTTCTTCGAATACGCGCGGAACGCGATCAGCGTCTCCGTGGCCACGATCCCGTCCATCTGCCGCATCTTGTCGCTGATGACGTCGGCGAGCTGCTCGTTCTCCGTCACTTTCACCACCGCGATCAGGTCATAGCGGCCGGCGACGGAAAAGACCTCGCTGACGCCGCGCATCTCCGCGATCTGGTCGGCGAGGTCGGGAATGCGGTTCGTTTCCGCGTTGATCAATACGATGGCCGTAACCATGTCACTCTCCGGGCGTTGGAGACTCGGCGGGAGTCCCGTTGCGTGCGCCGGAGAGCGTACCATTCAGGCTGCGGGCCTGCACGGGCCCGGGCGGCGGACAGCGGTGGTCAGATCGCCTTTTCGAGGCGCGACACGAAGCCCAGCTCGTCGACGTCGCGGTTGCGTGCCTTGGCCCGGTACATGGCCTGATCGGCTTCGCGCAGCAGCCCGGTCAGCGTGTTCGCGTTGTCCGGGTAGTGGGCCAGCCCGATGCTCGCGGAGCACTTCAGCGTCAGGCCGCCGATCACGTAGGGCTCCTCCAGCGCGACGGCGAGCCGCGATGCCAGCTTGCCGGCCAGGTACTTGGAGACATCCGGGACGAGCGCGACGAATTCGTCGCCGCCCGGGCGGCCGATGATGTCGCAGGACCGCAGGCTTTTCTGCAGGCGCTTCGCCGCAATCGTCAGCAGCTGGTCGCCGACGCCGTGACCGTGTTCGTCGTTGATGTGCTTGAAGTCGTTGAGATCGATGAACAACAGCGCCCCGTTCGCGTCATCCGGGCTGCTGCTCAGCCGCTCGGAGGCATGGTGCTCGAATCCGCGCCGGTTCAGGACGCCGGTCAGCGGATCCGACGACGCGATCGACTCCATCTGGCGCTGCTTCGCCTTCGTGTCGGTGACGTCGATGAACGTCACCGCGACGTCCTCGCCGACGGGCTCCGCGATCATGCGCAGCCAGCGGGCGGTCGTGCCGTTGCCCTGGCGGACCTCGCGGTCGACTCCGGCGCCGGTGGCCGAGGCGTTCGCGAACTCCTCCAGCACCGGCCGCAACTCCTCCTCGGGCATGCCCTCCGCCGCCAGCCGGATGATGCCGTCGGCGTCGCGATTCTGCAGCCGGTCCGCACCGGTTTGCAGGAAGCGGGCCGCGGCGGCATTCGCAAAAATGCAGCGCAGCGTGCGCGTGCCGTCGGGCTGGTCCTCGTGCCAGCGCAACCGCACGATGCCGTTCACGGAGTGATCGACCAGCGTGCGGAGCAACAGCTCGTTCTTGCGGATCTCGGCCTGCGCCATCTCGACGTCGCTGACGTCGCGGAACATCAGCACCTGCCCGCGCCGGCTGGACCGGCCGTTCGGCCGTATCGGCGACGCCTGCACGTGCAGGAACCGGCCGCTCTCGGTGAGCATGCGCTGCGGCTCCCCGCTCTCGAGTGCCTCGAAGACGCAGGTGGAGCCGCTGCCGAACGCGGTTTCCAGTGGTACGCGGAGCGCATCCGTCTCGCGCATCGCGAGCAGCGTCTCGGCAACCCGGTTGAGGCCGATGATGCGGTTCTGCTCGTCGAGCACGACGACCGGGTCCTGCATGTTCTCGAACACCGTCTCGTACGGCAGCGGCGAGTGGTCGACGATCCGGCGGCTCATGACGAGCCAGGCGTTGAACGGCAGCATGGCTGCGAACACCAGCGGCACGAGCGACATCGTGTCGGGCCCGTAGCCGAGGTCGTAGTACAGCGTCGCCAGCAGCGGCGGCGTGCAGATGCCGACCAGCATCGCCACGCTGCGCCGGTACACGGGCGCGACGGCGGAACTCCGGAAGACCAGCGTGAGCAGGGCGATGCCGATGATCGCGTAGCTGTAAGGTGCGTGAACGTAGATGAACCACGGGCCCCAGGCCTGCGGCCGCGTGAGGAACTGGCCCTCCGCGTTCGTCGCCGGCAGCGACCACATGAAGCCGTGGTACGCATTGGTCGCGGCCAGTGTCACCGACACGACCGGAACGATCAGCAGCAGCACGACGAGCCAGGGCTGCGACGGACGGCCCATGTACTCGCGAAAGCAGACGTAGGCCGCGATCGGCAGGAATGCCGTGCCGACGAAATGGCCGGTGCGGCCGATCGAGAACAGGCGTTCGGACGTGGCGAGCATCTCGATGCCGCCGCCGAGCACCCACAGGCCGGCGATCATGAACATCGCGCCCAGGGGCAGGCTGCCGGTCGCGCGGCGCGACGACACGAGGTGCACGCCGAGGAAGCCGTAGCCGACGGCGGTCAGGATCAGGACGGTGGCGATCACGGTATCCAGCGTCATTCGTTCAAGTTTCGCTCAGGTTGGCCGATACCGTTATGGTAACGGGGCCCTCGCCCGCCGTCCGGACCTGCATCGCAGCTTTGGCAGCCCGGCGCCCGGCGGCCCTCGGCACGATCGCGTCAACCGGCTGAAATTCCCGTCGAATTCACTAAAATGTGACGCAGTTCCGTTCCGAGCGCCGCTCGAGGTCCCGCCATGAATGACAAGCTGACGCAAACGGTGCGCATCATGCGCCCGTCCCGCGTAACCACGGATGACCGCGGCCGCACGGTCTGGGACGGGCCGGTGGAGGAAACCGAGCTCGAGCTCGTGTCGACGCAGATGCTGAAGTCACTGCTCGACTCCGGGGACAGGCAACGACGCCAGGAACTCGCCGATGCCGCAAAAAGCAAGGAAGGCGTGCTGGCGCGAAACCTCACGAGCGGCACGTTCGAGATCATCGACGACGACGACCTGAAAGCCGCACTGGCGAGTGCTGATGCGACGCCCGGCAAGGCGCGCGCAGCGGACGTCACGCTGGAGCCGATCCCGAAGAAATCCGGTGACACGGAAGAGGAGTTGTCGCTCGTCAGTACGCAGGCCCTGCGCAAGATCCTCGGTCACGAAGTACCGGCGGCGCCGGACGAGAAAGACGAGGACGACGGCCCGGCATTCCGCGGCGGCGGCTTCGACCCGTACAATCACGGCTGACCTGCCCGGGATAAGGAAGAATACCGTATGCCGCTTGAAATCACGTTCACGCTCAGCGACCGCGATCTGGCCCGGTTCCAGGACATCGTCGACAAGGCGCGCACCTGCGTCAATTGCGAGGAGTCGATGGGCGAGATCGAGGCCGCCGCACGCAAACTGCTGGCCGAGACCGACCACTCCGACATGCCCGATTTCATTTCAGAGCGGCTGAAGAAACTCGGCGTCGTGATCGACATGATCAACGACCGGGAATGGAACCTGAGCGCCGAGGAGCGCCGGCAGGTCCTCGTCGCCCTGGCGTACCTGTGCGAGCCGGACGACCTGATTCCCGACCACATCCCCGGACTCGGCTTCCTGGACGACGCGATTTACGCGGAGATCGTGCTCAACGAACTGCGCAACGAAATCGCGTTGTACGAGGAATTCTGCGAATTCCGGAAAGTCGAAGAAGCCCGGCGGGCCGAGCGCGGCGACGACGTCAAGGTCGGTCGCGAGGAGTGGCTCGCGGAGAAACGCGCCTCGCTGCACAAGAAGATGCGCCTGTTCCGCGGGTCCAACGGCGGCACCGGTCGCTGGCGCGTGAAGCTCTGGGGCTGATCCGGCCCTAGCGGTCCACCCACTTGTCGTCCGTCGGCGGCACGTACCCGACGAACTGATCGAGCAGCCGCGCCGCATCCACGTCGTCCAGCAGCATCGCGCGATTCACCGGCTTCAGGAAGCCTGCATCCACCGAGTGTTGCAGGTACGCGAGCAGGTGATCGAAATAGCCCGAGACATTGAGGAGGCCACAGGGCTTTTCGTGCATGCGGAGCTGGCCCCAGGTCACCGCCTCGATGATCTCTTCCAGCGTCCCGTAGCCGCCCGGCAGCGCGATGAATGCGTCGGCCAGCGATGCCATCTGCATCTTGCGCTCGTGCATCGTGCCGACGACGTGAAGCTCGGAGAGCCCTTCATGGGCGATTTCCTTGTCGATCAGGAACTTCGGTATGACGCCGACCACGCGTCCGCCACGCTCGAGCACGCGATCGGCGATGGCGCCCATCGTGCCGACGGACGCACCGCCATAGACCAGCTCGATGTCGCGCGCGACGAGTTCGTCGGCGAGCTGGTGGGCCGCGTCGAGGTACGCGGGGTCGTTGCCACCGCTCGATCCGCAATAGACGCAGACGTGCTCTATCGTGCTCATGCGGCCGACGACTTCACGTGTTCGACGATCGCGGCAATGCCCGGGCGCGCCTGCCGAAGCTCCTCGGGCGTCAGCGAGTCCAGCTCGTGCGGGAACACCAGCCATTCCGACGTCTCGCGCACGAAATAGTCCGGCACGATGTCCGTCTCGTTGCGGCTCGGCTTGTACCACGGCACCGCGACCCGGATGTCTTCCGGCGTGTTGCCGCGGGCCCGGCGGCCAATCTCGTCAATCACCGCCTTGATCGTATTGCCGGTATCGAAGACGTCGTCGATGATCAGCACCCGGTCGTCGTAGCAGACCTTCTTGATGATGTAGTTCAGGCCGTGCACGGCCACGGCACCGCGCTGATCCACGCCGACATAGGACGACGTGCGGATCGCGATGTGATCGGCGTCGATGCCAGCGTACGCGAGGATCTCCTGCACGGCCATGCCGACCGGCGTACCGCCGCGCCAGATCGCGATGATGAGCGTGGGCTCGAAGCCGCTTTCGAGGACCTCGAGGCCCAGGTGGAACGAGTCTTCGAGCAGATCCTGGGCGGAGAGTACCGTCTTGTCCATCGGGGTCCCTTGAGTGCCGGCGTTCTGGAGTCGTTATAATGCGCGGCAAGTTTGCATCGCCGCGTCATTTTAGCGTACCCGGCGCCGCCGGGAGGATGGAATCATGAAAAACCGCTACATCGCCGCCGACGACCTGCTGCGCGACTCGTTCCAGCTTGCCGCAAACATCCACGACTCCGGTTTTCGCCCGGATTTTCTCGTCGGTCTCTGGCGCGGCGGCAGTTCCGTCGGCATCGCGGTGCAGGAGGGACTCGACCATTTCGGGATCCCGACGGACCATATCGCGATCCGGACGTCGTATTCCGGCGCGGCGCGCTATTCCGAGATGGTCAGCAAGGCCGACGCGATCCGGGTCCACGGCCTGCAATACCTGCTGGAAACGCTGTGCGCGCGCCACAAGCTGCTCATCGTCGACGACGTGTACAGCACCGGGTCCAGCGTGTCGGCCGTCATCAAGCAGCTCGCGGAACGCACGCGGCGCAACCTGCCGCAGGACATCCGCATCGCGTCGGTGTGGTACCGGCCGACCGAGCGAACGCTGCGAACGCCGGATTTCTTCGTGCACGAGACGCGCGACTGGCTCGTACTTCCCTACGAGCTGACCGGCTTCTCGATCGAGGAATTGCGCGCCAGCCGGCCCGAACTCCGCGGGGTCATCGATCGCCTGGAGCCGATCATCGCGAAGCGCGCCGCCGACAGCGCCTGACCGGCGTTACGCGTCGACGAGCAGGACCGGCTCGTCCAGCGTGTGAATGTCGCAGTTCGGCTCGCCGGCGGCCCGGTCGAGTAACAGGAAGCGCTGCTCTGCGTCGAACGCGATCAGCGGCATGTGCCAGACGCCGCGATGGTAGTTGATGCCCTGCCGGCCGTTGCTCTCGAAGGCCACCAGTTCGTCCGCCTCGACGCTTTCACCGGCCGGCGCCACCATCACGATCATCCGGCACGGCGACAACGGCACGAAGGCCTGCGTCCCCAGCGGGTGCCGCTCGACGAAGTCGACCCGGTAGGGCAGCGCGCTCGGCACGCGCGCGCAAACCACGCTCACGGCAAGCCGGCCGCCGCCGGCATCAAGGTGGCAGAGGTCGTCGAAACGTTCGAATCGTGCCTCGTTCATGCCCGTGGTCGCCGCGCGCGACGCCTCGATCACGTCCCCGTACGGGGCGAAGCGCTCGGCCGTCAACGGGACGGGGCGGATCCGGCGTTCACTCATCGTTGCTCTCCCTGGCGCGCCCGAAGAGACGCAGCCGGCTGACACCGCCGTCGGGATAGATCGCCATGCGCACGTGCGTCACGACGCCGACCGGTTGCAATTCCTGCTCGAAGTAATGCTGCTGGTCCATCGCGAGCTTCGACTCCGGCAGGAGGGGCTGCCACGCGGAACTCGTGTTCGTCGCGGCATCGTGGCGATCGAAGATTGCCGCGTCCAGTGCCACCCGGTCCGGGTAGTTGCCCTTGAAGTGCGCGGTGTCGACCTCCACGCGCGCTATCGTACCCGGCACGCCCAGCGCGAGGACGACCCAGTCGTGACCGGGCCCGCGCCGCCGCGCCGTCTCCCAGCCGTCGCCCATGTTGATGCCGCGCCCGGGCAGGTTCAGGTTGTGCATGCTGCCGAAGTGCTGGTCGCTGGCGGCCAGCGCGCGGCCGCCGTTCTTCAGTGCCACGAGGTCGATGACATCGCCGGGTTCCGGCCGCGCCGGCGGCACTTCGCCGTACACGCGCAGGCGCGCCACGCCGCCGTCCGGATAGATGTGCAGCCGCACGTGAGTCCACGCGCGGTCGTCGTTCACCGCCAGGTAGTGGTGCGCATTGCCGCCGATCGACGTGCGCGGTAGCAACTCCGCCCAGCCCTCCTCCGGCACGTCGTCGTCGCTCGTGCAGGCCTCGATGGAAACCTCCGGGGGGAAATTGCCGGTGAAATGCGACGTGTCGACGTCGAACCCACGCACGATGCCCGGCGTGCCCAGCCGGATCACGCAGTAGTCGTGACCCGGCGTGCGGCGTCGCCGGCTCTCCCAGCCGTCCATCCACTTGCCGTGGTCGTCATACTTGTCGGGAATGAACACCGGGTCGGACGCGTCGATCAGTCGCTCCCGCGCGCCGAAGAATTCGTCCGTCGCGAACGTCACGCGCGAACCGAGCCTCGGCTGCTCGAGCCGCACCCACGCGGCAAACGGGTTCGCCGTCATTGGCGCGCAAGCCCGAGCGCCTCGAGGCGCAGCCGGGCGATCCGGTGAATCTCGACGAGCGCGCGCTCGAATTCCCGCTCCGCGTCATTCGCGAGCCGCGCCTCGAACGCCTCCAGGATCTCGGCGCGCGACTTGCCGCGCACCGCCATGATGAACGGAAATCCGAACTTGTCCTTGTACGCCGTATTCAGGCGCCGGAAGCGCTCGACCTCTTCCGCCGTGCACTGATCGAGGCCTGCGCTCGCCTGTTCCTCGCGCGACGATTCGGTGAGCTCGTCCGCCGTCGTCGCCCGGTCCGCCAGGTCCGGGTGCGCCCGGATCAACTCGAGCTGCTGCTCGTAGGACGCGTTGTCGACGCAGTCCGCCATCAGCCTCGCGATCTGGTCGTAGTCCGCCGCCCGGCCGACGTGCTCGGCGGCGCGCTCCGCGACCCAGGGCGAGTTCTCGTAGATGGCGCCGAAGCGCTGGACGAATTCCTCGCTGCTCATGCGGCCTCCGGCGGGTGTTCGTCGCGCCAGTGACGGGCGATGTCGAGGCGCCGGGCAAACCAGATGTCGTCGAAGCCACGCGCGTAGTCGACGAAGCGATCCAGCGCGGCGAAGCGCCCCGGCCTGCCGGCCAGCCGGCAATGCAGCCCGATCGAAAGCATCCTGCCGCCCTCGGCATAGAGCACGTCGAAGCTGTCACGCAGGTATTCGAAAAACTGCGTTCCCGCATTGAACCCCTGCGCGGTCGCGAAGCGCATGTCGTTGGCGTCCAGCGTGTACGGCACGATCAGTTGCGGCGCGCCGAAGCGATGATCCCAGTACGGCAGGTCGTCGGCATAGCTGTCCGCGTTGTACAGGAAGCCACCCTCGTCGGCGACGAGGCGGTGCGAGTTCGGGCTGCAGCGACCGAGGTACCAGCCGAGCGGACGCTCGCCTGTCACGCGCGTGTGCACGTCGATGGCCTTCGCGAGATGCGCCTGCTCCGTGGCCTCGTCGATCGACTGGTAGTCGATCCAGCGATAACCGTGCGACGCGATCTCCCAGTCCGCCTCCCGCATCGCCGCAACCGCGTCCGGATTGCGTTCGAGCGCCATCGCCACGCCGAACACGGTCACCGGAATACGACGCTCCGTGAACAGTCGGTGCAGGCGCCAGAATCCGGCGCGCGACCCGTATTCGTACAGCGACTCCATGTTCATGTGCCGCTGCCCCGGGATCGGTTGCGCGCCCACGATGTCCGACAGGAAGGCCTCCGACGCGGCGTCGCCGTGCAAGATGCAGTTCTCGCCGCCCTCCTCGACATTCACGACGAATTGCACCGCTAGCCGCGCACCGCCCGGCCAGTTTGCCGCGGGCGGCGTCGCGCCGTAGCCGCGCAGGTCCCGCGAATACGGCGCGTCACTCACCGGGCGCGGCCTCCGCCTGCCCGCGAAACCAGTCGTCGATCAGCTGCCGTTCCTCGTCCGTCATGTTCGTGAGATTACCGATCGGCATACCGCGCGTCACGACCACCTGTTCGTGTATGCGGGTGGCCTCGCTCCGGACCTGGTCGTTCGTATCGAAGGCCATGCCGGCCGGCGGCGCGGCAAAGCCCGGATTCGACGGGGTGTCCGAGTGGCAGCTCGTGCAGCGCGCATCAAGCACGTCGCGCACGTCCGCCAGCGACACATTCGCGGTCACGGCGCCGCGCGACGCCGGCGTGGCAAGCGCGGCCATGGCCGCAAGAACCGCTGCGGCCACGACCAGCGGCAGGGGCGACGCACGCCCGGCGTGCCTTGCGACGAACCAGGCGCGGACGAGTGCGCCGGCCAGCGCGATGCATGCCAGCAGCACCCAGTTGTAGCGATGCCCGTACGCGAACGGGAAATGATTGCTCGTCATGGCGAACAGGACGGGCAGCGTGAAATAGGTGTTGTGCACGGACCGCTGCTTCGCCTTGATGCCCGGCGCCGGGTCCGGCGCTTCGCCGCGCGCCGCGGCGGCGACCATCTTCTTCTGTCCCGGAATGATCACCATGGCCACGTTCGCAACCATGATCGTCCCGAGCACCGCGCCGAAGTGCACGTACGCCGCGCGCCCGCCGAACAGCGAGCACAGCCCCCACGCCAGCACCACGACGAGCAGGAACAGGAGCCCGGAAAACGGGCCCTCGCGCGCCGCCAGCGGTGAGCGGCAAAGCCCGTCGTAGACGACCCACCCGCCCACGATGAACGCCGCGGAGAGCGCGATCGCCTGCCACGGTGCGAGGTCGGCAACGGCGGTGTCGACGAGGTACACGCCGGCGCCGAGCCAGTAGATCGTCACCAGCAGGAACATGCCGGACAGCCAGGTCGTGTACGCCTCCCACTTGAACCAGTGCAGCGGCTCCGGCAGTTCGGGCGGCGCCACCCGGTACTTCTGCGCATGGTAGAAGCCGCCGCCGTGCACCGACCATACCTCGCCCGCGATGTCCTCGCGGCCGCTGCCGCGCGGTGCACGCAGGTGATTGTCGAGCCAGATGAAATAGAACGACGAACCGATCCACGCGATGCCGGCGACGAAATGCAGCCAGCGCGCCAGCAGGTCGACCCAGTCCATGAAATAGGCGCTCATGTCAGTCCCGCCGGATCGGGTGCACGTTGCCCGCCCGGGATGCCGCGGCACCGGCCTTCCGGCGTGCCCGCACCTGGAGGAGTTCGGCCGCCGTCGCCACGGCGATTTCCGCCGGCTTCTTGCCGCCCGCACCGGATATCCCGATCGGGCAGTGCAGCCGTCGGACCGACGCTTCCGGCACTCCCTCGGCCTGCCAGCGCTTCTCGAAGCGGCGGCGTTTCGTGCGCGACCCGATCAGCCCGCAGTAGGCGGCGTCGGCGCGGCGCAGCACGCGGCCGCAGATCTCGTAATCCAGCGCGTGGCTGTGCGTCATCACGAGGTAGTAGCTCCCCGGGGGCATCGCGGCGACTTCCAGCTCCGGGTGCGCGGTCTCGACGGCGCGGACATTGCGGGGCACGTCGCGGAACACGTTGCGCCGGCTGTCGACCCATCGGACGTTGCAGTCGAGTTGCGACAGCGTGGATGCAACAGCGGCCCCGACGTGGCCGGCGCCGAACAGGGCGATGTCGAAATCACTCGCGACGACTGGCTCCAGCACGAAGCCCGCTTCGAAACGGGTCTCGCCGCCGTTCGAGGCAAGTTCGCGCGCAAGGTCCAGCACGGCAACCGGCAGTCCGTCCGGTGCGGGCCCGTAGACGTCTTCCGCGGTGACGACGAACTTGCCGCCGTTCCGGCCGACGCCGGTGACCAGCGCGGCGTCGCGCCGCTGGCCGTGCAGGGCGCGAAGTTCGGCCAGCCAGCCCGGCAGGCCGTCATCCAGCGGCTCGAACATCACGTCCACGACGCCGCCGCAGCACTGGCCCAGTGTCGGCCCGAGCGGGTAGCGGCGCGTCGACGGCAGTTCGTGCGAGCCCAGCATCGACACGGCCTGCCGCGTGCATTCGTGCTCCAGCGTGCCGCCGCCGATCGTGCCGATCGTCTCCGAGGCGGTAACCAGCATCTTCGCACCGGGCTCGCGCGGCGCGGAACCCCGCACGGCAGCCACGGTGATCACGACCACGGCCTCCCGCGCCGCCGTCAGGTCCGCGAGGTCGTCGAGCCATTCATGCATCGCCGAGTTCCCCCAGCGCGCGCAGCACGGCCTCCGGCGTCGCGGGCGCCATCAGCGGCGGCTTCGGGTTCGCGTCGCTTGCAATCGCGTCGCGCAGCGCGAAGAACACGGACAACGCGAGCATCAGCGGCGGCTCGCCGACCGCCTTGGAGCGGTAGATCGTCTTTTCGGCGTTCGCGGCATTCGTGAGCATGGCGACCCGGAAGTCCGGTGCAAGATCGGAACAGACCGGGATCTTGTAGGTCGACGGGGCGTGCGTCGTCAACTCGCCCGCCGCGTTCCAGCAGAGCTCCTCGCTGGTCAGCCATCCCGCACCCTGCACGAAGCCGCCTTCGATCTGGCCGAGGTCGACGGCCGGGTTCAGCGAGTCGCCGCAGTCGTGCAGGATGTCGACGCGCAGCAGACGGTGCTCGCCGGTCAGCGTGTCGACGACGACCTCGCTGACCGCGGCGCCGCAGGCGAAGTAGAAGAACGGCCGCCCGCTGAACGTCGCACGATCGTAGTGAACCTTGGGGGTCCGGTAGTAACCGGTTGCGCTCAGCGACACGCGGTCCGCCCACGCGAGCTGCACCAGCTCGGCGAACGTGAGTGTCTTCGTCCCAGCGGTCACGCGCCCGTCCGCGAAGGCCACGTCGTCCTCGCGGACACCGAAGTGCCGGCTCGCGACCGCCTCGAGGCGCCGCCGGATGCGCCGTGCCGCCTTTTGCGCCGCCTTGCCGTTCATGTCGGAGCCACTGGACGCCGCCGTCGCCGACGCGTTCGGCACCTTGCTGGTGTCCGCCGCGGTGATGCGCACGGCGTCGATGCCGATGCCGAATTCGTCCGCGACGACCTGCGCGACCTTGATGTACAGCCCCTGCCCCATCTCGGTGCCGCCGTGATTCAGGCGCACGGTGCCGTCCTTGTACACGTGGACCAGCGCGCCGGCCTGGTTGAGCAGCGTCGAGGTGAACGAGATACCGAACTTCACCGGGGTCAGTGCGATGCCGCGCTTCAGCACCCTGCTCGATGCGTTCCACTCGCGAATCGCTCCCCGCCTGGCGGCGTAGTCCGCGTCCGCAGCCAGCTTTTCGATGATCTGCGGCGCGACGAAGTCGCTGACTTCCTGGCCGTAGTGCGTGACGTTCCGCGATCCTTCGCCGTACAGGTTGCGGCGGCGCACATCGAGCGGGTCCAGGCCGAGTTCCCGGGCGATGTCGTCGACGAGGTACTCGATGCCGAACATGCCCTGCGGCCCGCCGAATCCGCGGAACGCCGTGTTCGACACGGTATTCGTCCGGCAGCGGTGCGACGTGATGTGCACGTTCTCGAGAAAGTAGGCGTTGTCGCAATGAAACATCGCCCGGTCGTTGACCGGGCCCGACAGGTCCGCGGAAATGCCGCAGCGAGAGGCCAGCGTAAAATCGACGCCGAGGAGGCGCCCGGTCCCGTCGAAGCCCGCGTCGTAGTCGATGACGAAATCGTGGCGCTTGCCGGTCATTACCATGTCGTCGTCGCGATCGAGCCGGAGCTTGCACGGGCGACCGGTCTTGCGCGCCATCAGCGCGGCGAGGCAGGCGATCAGGGCCGCCTGCGACTCCTTGCCGCCGAACGCGCCGCCCATGCGCCGGCAGATCACGACGATGTCCTTGGCCGAGAGCGCACACGCGTGGGCCACGGACATCTGCACCTCGTCCGGGTGCTGGGTCGAGCTGTAGACCCGCATCCCGTCGTTCTCTTCCGGCACGGCCATGGCGACGTGCCCTTCGAGATAGAACTGGTCCTGGCCCCCGCAGCCGACGCGCCGCGACAGCCGGTGTGGCGCGCCGGCAATCGCGCCCGCGGCGTCGCCGCGCGACAGCTCCTCGCTCGGCACGACAAAGGCGGCGGCGTCGACGGCGTCGGGAATGTTCAAGATGGCCGGCAGCGCTTCGTACTCGACGACTGCGAGCCTGGCCGCCCGGCGCGCGGCGTCGACCGTGTCCGCGGCGACCGCGAACAGCGCTTGCCCGGCGTAGCACGCTTCGCCGTCGGCGAGTATCGGCTCGTCCTGGACAATCGGCCCGAAGTGGTTGGCGCCGGGGAAATCGGCAGGCAGCAGCACGTCGCGAACGCCGGCGGCACGGCGCACCGGCTCGAGATCGATGGCGCGTACGCGCGCGCGCGCGCGCGCGCTCATCCCGACCGCCAGGTGCAGAAGGTCGCGCGGTTCCGGCAGGTCGTCCGTGTAGGTCGCGCGTCCGGCGACGTGCAGCGCCGCGCTGTCATGCGGCAATGCACGCCCGACGGCACGGCGCGATGCGGAGGCCTTACGCGGTGCGTCCATACGTGTACACCGTCGGCTGCCCGACCTCCGTCGTTTCTACATAGAGCCGGCGGAGGAGGTTCTGCGCGACGCGCAGCCGGTACGCCGCTGACGCGCGCATGTCGGAAATCGGCTCGAAGTCCGCGGCCAGCGCCTCGCACGCGCGGGCGACCGAGTCCTCACTCCAGTCGGCCCCGACCAGCGCCTCCTCGCACGCCGTGGCACGCCGGATGGTCGCCGCCATGCCGCCGAACGCGACGCGCGCCGTCGCGACGCGGCCGGCGTCCACGCCGACGTTGAACGCGGCACAGACCGCCGAGATGTCCTGGTCGAAGCGTTTCGAGATCTTGTAACAGCGCAGCAGGTTATCCGCCGGCGCGTGCGGAATGTGCACTGCCTCGACAAATTCGCCGGGGCGCAACGCGTTCACGCCGTAGTCGACATAGAACGCATCCAGCGGCAGTTCGCGCACGCCGGCCGCGGAGCGCAGCCGCAGCGACGCATCGAGCGCCATCAGCGCCGGCATGGAGTCGCCGATCGGTGAACCGTTCGCGACATTGCCGCACAGCGTGCCGGCATTGCGGATGGGCGGCGACGCGAAACGGGCGAACATCTCGCCGAGCCCCGGGTGCCGTTCCGTGATGGCCGTCATCGCCTCGGCGAGCGGGACGGCCGCGCCGATCTCGAGATGCGACGCCGTGTCCTGCACGCGCCGAAGTTCCGGCACATCCCCGAGGTACACCACATCCGCCAGGTCTCGGTGTTGCTTCGTGACCCACAAGCCGACGTCCGTGCCGCCCGCCAGGAGCGTCGCCTCCGGCCGCTCGGCGAGGATCTCCGCCAGCGCCGCGAGCGTCGTCGGCGCGGAATAACGCCGGCCCGCCGTTGCGATCTCGAGTGTGCCTTCGCGCTGGATGCCGGCAAGCCGCGCCAGGCGCTCCGGCGGCGCGGGAACGCTCGCCCCCGGCGCCCGCAGCCAGTCGCCTCCGCCCGCGTCGTACATGGCGCCCGCCGCGGCGATGATGGGCCGGTAGCCGGTGCACCGGCAGAGGTTGCCCGCGAGCGCATCGTCGATGTCGCGGCGGCCCGGGCGCCGGCCGGCATCGAAGGCCGGATTCTTGTACAGGGCGAACAGCGACATCACGAATCCCGGCGTGCAGAAGCCGCATTGCGAGCCGTGGTTGTCCACCATGGCCTGCTGCACCGGGTGCAGGTCCTCGCCTCTTGCCAGGGATTCGACTGTGAACAATTCCTTGCCGTCGAGCGTCGGCAGGAAGCGAATGCAGGCATTGACCGCGCGGAGGGACAGGTCGTCGCTTGCGCGCTCCGCGACGACGACGGTGCAGGCTCCGCAATCGCCTTCCGCGCACCCCTCTTTCGTGCCGGTGCGCCCGACGTCTTCCCGCAGAAACTGCAGCAGCGTGCGCGTCGGGTCCGGGTTGCGTAGCGCGATCACTTCGCCGTCGAGCACGAAGCGAACCGTGTCGGTCGATTGCGAACCGGTGCGGCGGCGATTCGCCATCAGCTCCCCCGGTACGTCGAGTAGCTCCACGGGGAAACGAGCAGCGGTACGTGGTACTTCTCGCCGGCGGCCAGCGTGACGCGGATCAGCACGGTCCCCAGGAACGGCGGTGAGGCATGCCCGGCGTCACGGTCCGCGAAGTACGTACCGACGTCGAACTCGATCTCGTAGGTTCCGGCCTCGAACGCGTCGTCGGCCATCAGCGGCATATCCGTCCGCCCGTCCGAATTCGTGCGCGTGGACGTGACGAGCTGCCGGCCCGATCCCAGCCGGAAGAGCCGCACCGCCACGTCGGCGGCCGGCCGCCCGCCCGCGGTGTCGAGTACGTGTGTCGTGAGTGTTGCCATGCGTCTCCGACTGATGCCGTCATTGCCCGCGCGGCTGCCCGCGCTTTCGGCCGATTATACGGTCTTCGCTGCCCTGTACGGGTGCAACCGCATCGCGACCGGCAATTCGGCGCGAGCTGTGCTAGCGTCGGACCTACCCTCCGGAGAATGGCGGGCATGACACCCAAGTACACCTGTACCCGGCGCGGATTCATCCGCGGCACCGCGGCGACGGGCGCCGGCACGTTCCTTCGGCTCGGCGCGCCAGCGCTGGCGGCGATCACGCAGGCAGCCTGCGGGGCACGGAACGAGGGCACGGCCTTCGCGACGCTCGACGTCGACGACGCCGGTGACCTCGCCGCGATCGCCGCGCGCATACTGCCGACCACCGACACGCCCGGCGCCGACGAAGCCGGCGTCATCCACTTCATCGACCAGGCGCTCGGCGATGCCATGGCCGGCTCACTGGATTTCGTCCTCACGGAACTCGCGAACCTGAACACGTCGCTCGGCGGACGTTTCGCGGAACTCGATGCCGCGGCGCAGGATGCCGCGCTGGTCGAAGTCGAGGACGGTCCGTTCTTCTCGATCATTTACGTGATGACCCTCTTCGGCTTTTTCGCGATGAGCCGTTATGGCGGGAACCGCAACCACGTCGGGTGGAAGCTGATCGGCTTCGACGGGCACCACGGTGCGTGGCAATACCCGTTCGGGCACTACGACGCGGAAGCGATGCGGAGCGATGCCGATGCCGGATAGCCCCGCCTTCCCGCTCGACGAGCCGGTGGACTTCGTCATCGTGGGTTCCGGATCGGCCGGCGGCATACTCGCGAAGGAGTTGTCCACGTCCGGGCACGACGTCGTCGTGCTGGAGCAGGGGCCGTACCGCAAGGCCGCGGATTTTCATCACGACGAACTCGCCGTCATCTTCCGGGACGAACTGCTGGGCGGCGGCACCCGCGCCAGCGGCCAGACGTTTCGCCACGACGAGACGGAGACCGCGACCCGTCCGCGCCGACAGCCCGCCGAATACGCCCAGACCGTGGGCGGCTCGAGCGCGCACTTCACCGCGAACTTCTGGCGCTTCCGCGACATCGACTTCCGCGAGCGCAGCGCGCTGGGGAGCATCGCCGGCACGAACTTCGCGGACTGGCCGATCACCTACGACGAACTCGAGCCGTATTACACGAAGGTGGACTGGGAGATCGGCGTGTCCGGCGCGCCGGGCCCGAACGACGCCCGCCGCTCGAAGCCGTTCCCGCTGCCGCCGATGCCGGTGAAGTCGTCCGGCGTGCTGATGGAACGCGGTGCCGCGAAACTGGGCCTCCACTGCCAGCCCGAACCGCACGCGATCCTCTCGCAGCCGTTCAACGGTCGCGCCGCGTGCATCAACTGCGGCTACTGCATGTTTTTCGGGTGCGAGGTCGGCGCGAAGTCATCGACGCTGGCCGCGATGATCCCGCTGGCCGAGGCCAGCGGGCGCTGCGAAATCCGCGCCGAGTGCGCGGTGTTCCGCGTGGAAACGGATGCGCGCGGACGCGCGAGCGAAGTCTTGTACTACGACCCCGACGGCAACGAGCGCGGGCAAAAGGCGAAAGCGGTGATCCTGTCCGCGAACGGCGTCGAGACGCCGCGCCTGCTGCTGATGTCGGCAAGCGAACGGCACCCCGACGGCCTCGCGAATTCGAGCGGCTTTGTCGGCCGCAACCTCATGTTCAACGCGCACTCGGTGGCGAACGGCGTGTTCGAGCAGCCGCTGAACGACTACAAGGGCGTGCAGGTGACGCGCATCATTCACGACTTTTACGAGTCCGATGCCACGCGCGGCTTCTACGGCGGCGGCGGTCTGGACGCGCGCCCGCTGTGGTCCGCGACACCGATCCTGCACGCGCTGGAAGGCATGCCGCCGGACGTGCCGGCCTGGGGTGCCGCTTTCAAGGAAGAAATCGCGAACAACTTCACCCGCCAGATGTCCATCGTCGGCAGCACGACCTCGCTGGCGATGGACCGCAACAACGTGACGCTCGACCCGGAAAGCCGCGACCGCTGGGGACGCCCGGCCGCGCGCATCACGTACCGTGACCACGACGACGACCTCGCGATGGCCGCCTTCCTGCAGGACCGCGGCATGGCGTTGCTCGACGCGGCCGGTGCGAAGAAGGCCTGGCGGCGCCCGATCGAACCCACGAACAGCAGCGCCCACCTGCTCGGCACCTGCCGCATGGGCGACGACCCGGCGACGTCGGTGGTGAATCGCGACCACCGGAGCCACGACGTGCCCAACCTGTTCCTGTGCGACGGCTCGAGCTTCGTGACGTCCGGCCGCGGGCAGCCCACGATGACCATCATGGCGCTCGCGTTCCGCGCCGCCGACCGAATCAAGGCAGTCGCTGCCGCCAACGCCCTGTAAGGAGACTCTCCATGCGCAAACTGACTGTCATACCCGCCGCTCTCGTAATGAGCGCCTGCGCCGGCGAGCCGCCCGCGCCGGCACTCGACACCGCAGCGGAGCCCGTGCCCGCACCCGCGGACGTCGTATTCCTGCAGGCGCCGGGCACGAAGGACATGAACCTGCCGTTCTCCGCGGCCGTGCGGGCCGGCGACCTGTTGTTCCTGTCCGGGGCGATCGGCATCGACCCGTCGACCGGCGCGCTCGCGCCGGGGGGAATCCAGCCGGAAACGCGCCAGACGCTCGAGAACATCCGCAACCGCGTCGCGCTGTTCGGCTCGTCGATGGACCGCGTCGTCAAGTGCACCGTGTTCCTCGCCGACATGGCCGAGTGGGGCGCGATGAACGAGGTCTACCGGACGTACTTCCCGAACCCGCCCGCGCGCAGTGCGCTCGGCGTCAGCGGACTCGCGCTCGGCGCGCGCGTCGAGATCGAGTGCATCGCGGTTACGGGGTAGCATAGGTATCGCTGTAAGTGCCGATTCGCCTGACTGTTTATCGCTCGCAAGCTGGTTCATGCAGAGTGAAGTTCAGCATTGTCGAGCAGATGTCTATATGGGCGCGATTGACCGCCAACATTGCGGCGAGTCCGATTTACGCGGCTCGGAGTTCCTTAGTAGAGCGCTGTATGGTCAGTAGCCGATATCGCCGGAGTTTGTGTCCCTAATTCGCCGTCACCCAGCCGATAAATTTTATTTACCCGATTGGTATGAATTTGTTTCTGGCGGCCAAAAAAAAGCGCGGCACACTGTGCCGCGCTTTCGAACAAGACAAAACCCTAGTCAGACGCGTTTAGTAGCCATATCAAGTACCTCCCTGTTAGGCAACCGCTATCTCTGGTGCCAATTGTATAGTAATCAGAAAACCGAGGTCTGAGAACAGTAAGTCATTGGTTTCTTTGTGTATTTTTGTTAGCGCCGGGACTCGATCTGTGAAGTTCACCGGGCCAACGGGGAAAAACTGAACGATGAGGTCCTCTTCCGGATAGTCAATAGCTACATCTAGCCCATCACAATACGACATTGCTAGGAACGCGCTCACATTGTCAGCACTCAGCCTCATCGTATGGGCACTGGAGTCATTCAACTTGTATTTCGTATTCGGCTTGAGTTCCACGCAAAACCAAGCCCTCATGAATCCGTCCCCAGCGCGTTCTATTCTTTCGACTTCGTCCTCGAACATATTGTTAGCCCCATCGTAATAGGTAGCCTTTTCGTTCGATGCAATTTCCTTAACTTCATCATCTGACATGCTGCCGCGATGAAATTTGTATGTTGAACGACGAATCACAGGGCTTGCGCCTGCCTCGGTGACGAGCTCGCATACAAGTGAATTCCTTACCTCGACGAGCCCCAATTGTCGGTCCTTTAGCGTTAGCTTCAGCTGCCGCTTGGCCCCCACCAAATAGAAGCGCTCGGACGTTGGAAATGCGCTCTTAAGTGTTTCCGGCGTGAGCCGATCTAACAACTGAGGAAAGCGTTTCGCATACAGAGACCGTGTAGCGTTCAGCCACAATTTTTCTTTATCTATTCGGTGCGCCAAGTATTTTTCGCCATAGACAATCTTCTCAATTTCATCGCTAAATACACCACTAAATTGAGCCAATTTTGTCAACCAGGCGAATGCGCCACCACCCAATAGTCCGCTTGCAATCGCAAATGCCGCATCCGCTTTTTCGCTGTCCTCAACGTTAAGACCAAAAACAATTGCGGCAAATCCAGACACAAGCAACACGGTGCCTGCAATCTGTAACTTGGCATTGGCAGCCCTTTCCTTTAGTCCTTCAAACACACCCACCCCCTGCTACGCTAAGCAAGACGCCGAACTAACCGCAAAGTCTGGGCGAACTGCTAGTTAAGTTTAACTTGATTGTCTTGCCTGCAGCTCCATCAAATATCTCGCCAATGCTCGATTCGGTCTCGACGAACGACTAGCCCGTCCCATCGGCCGACTTACAAGAGAATTCGTCTGGGCCGAATAACGAATACTCTCGATTTCGAACCGGATTGATCTGAGCGGCGAAGACAGTCAACAAGTCGCTTGTGCGCACTAGGCTGGATGATGCCAAACATCTCCCTAGCCCCCGAGAGCTAACCAGTCAAAACATATCATCGATTCATCTACGATACTCGGATCCCACCTGTTTCATCACTATATGCTCTGTTGTTCTCGAACACACAAGCCGACGCTGGAACAAAGGCTATGCACCTGTGGTTCTTTAATCATCGAGTTCCTTTCTTTGACAACAGTTCGTCGCGGCGCGCCAGCAGCGCGCGCCGTGCCCGGCTGTCCAGTACGTCACCGAGGCGCTCTTCGAGCAGGCCGTCATCGAGCTGCCCGAGCGCCTCGCGCCAGGCACGATTGACGTCGAGGTCGATCGCTTCGAACTGGCGCGGGCGGCCCTTCCGCGTGCCGAACGCGTCGGCATGCCCGATCAACAGCAGCTGCCAGGGGCCCGGGTTGTACAGCATCCGGTTCCGCGTTCGCGCCGCGTTGTAGATGAGACTGTCGAACACGTACATCGCCTCCCACTGTTCCGACAACGGACAATACGCGGAACCGCCCTGGCCGGATGCGGCGCGTTGTACCTCGTCGACGCTGCCGGGCGGCAGGAACTGCAATGACACCGTGCGGCCGTCGACGTCCCGAAGCACCGCGACCGGGACCATGTCGAGTTCAAGAAGTCGGTCGAGCCGGTAGGCGGCGACATCCGGGTAATTGCCGCGCGACGCACGCGGCGCAACGATCGCCGTGACGCTGCGGTCACCGAGCGTCACCGCTGCAATGTCACGGCCCGACGCGTCCGCCGAGACCGGCCCGACCGTGCCGCGCAGCAGCAGCTGTTCGAGGTCCTCGGCGGACATCGCGGCGTCCGGCCGGCTCCCGACCCGGCGCGGCGGCGCGTGCGGGACCAGCACCTCATCGCTGCGCTCCGACACGACGTACACGCGCTCCCCTTCGAGAACCAGCGCGTGGCCGCTGCCGCCGTAGTAGTTCGACAGCATGCCGGTATCGACTTCGAACACGCGTCCGTCGAGGCGCTCGAGGACGGCGCGATCCGGCGTCGGCGTGTGCCCGATCACGACCCGGCGCGCACCCAGCACGTCGAGGACCGTGTCGACGCGATCTTCTTCGATCAGTTCGCCGCAATAGACGTTGCCGCGGTACCAGAGCGGTCCGTCCGGCGCGTTGACGTCGGCCGAATCCAGCTCGGCAAGCCGTCCGACCATGGACCGTTGTTCGGGTGGCAAAGACGACGATGCGAGCGTCCGCATTGCGCGGAAGTCGTCGGTCGGAACGAATACGCCGGCGTCGCTCAATGTGCCCCAAAGGCGAACGAACTCCGCGAGCTGCTCGCGCAAGACACCGTTGACGCCGTCGAGGCCGTACTCCGCGAGCTTTGGCGACAACCCCGCGTGCACGAACGCCGTACCGTTGATCACGACCATGATCGGCTTCGCGAGCAGCCACTGGCCGTACCGGCCGTCGGCGGCAAAGCCGCGACGGTGCGCGAAGTAGCCCGGCGGAAACTGCTCGTCGAAACGCTGGCGCAGGACCGTCGAATCCTCGCCGGCGTGACGGGCGGCGTACCGCTCGAACGCGTGCGTGCGTTCTTCGTCCGTTTCGTCGTCCGCGAACGCCGCGTACTCTTCCTTCGACACGTAGCGCAGGTCGCCGATGAGGTTCATCGCTTCGTGGTTGCCGAGCAACATGTGTACCCTGCCGCCCGCGGCGCTCGCTTCGGTCTCGAGCCGCATCAGCAGGTCCATCGCCTTGCGCGAGTCCGGCCCGCGATCCAGCAGGTCGCCCACGATGACGAGGTGTGCGTCGCCGCCCGTCCAATCTTCGGCGGGCCCGAGCAGGCCGGCACGCTCGAGCGTCCGGACCATCGCGTCGTGCGCGCCGTGCACATCCGACAGCGCGACGATGCGGCGCGCGCCGTCGTAGCGCTCGCTCGCGGCGGCTGGCAACAACGCCGACACGCAGGCGAGGAGCAGGCAAAGGATCGATGTGCGCATGCGGGATCTCCGGGACCGGATCACAGTGTAGCGGCAAGACCGGTTGCCGCCAATTTGCTAGTATTTTCGGCACTTTAGGTCAGAACCGTTAAGTCAGGACAGGCACATGCATACCGGCCACCGACACCTGCTGATCATTGCCGCGCTCGGGCTGACGACGGGCCCGGCCCATTCCGCGGACGGCGCGGCGCCGGACCCGTTGTTTGCCGCCGACGACGCCCTCGAACTGCGCATCGAAGCGCCGCTCGACACGCTGCTCGACGAACGCCCCGAGGAGGAGTACCTGCCGGGCCGCCTGGCCTGGCAGGACGCCTCCGGCGCCGACGTCAGCGTCTATGTCGGTGTGCGCACGCGAGGAAACTCGCGCCGCAACCGGGACGTCTGCCGCTTTCCGCCGGTACGGCTGAACGTGCGCAAGGGCGAAGTCGACGGCACGCTGTTCGACGGTCAGGACAAGCTGAAGATGGTGACGCACTGCCGGACCGGGTCGAATCGCCACGAGCAGAGCGCCCTGCGTGAATTCCTCGTCTACCGCATGCTGAACGAACTGACGCCGCTCGGCTTTCGGGTACGACTGCTGCGAGTGACGTGGGTCGATACCGAGCGCGACGGCAAATCGTTCACCGCGCCGGGCTTCCTGATCGAGAGTGACGAACGCTTCGCGAAGCGGGTCGGCGAGCCCGTCGTCGACGTGCCGCGCACGCGCGTGTCGGCGCTCGATCCGGACTACACGAACCTCGTATCGCTGTTCCAGTACTTCATCGGCAATACGGACTTCTCGCCGATCGTCGGCCCGCCGGGCGAGAATTGCTGTCACAACTCGCAACTGTTCGGGGACCCGTCGTCGCGACTCTTCTCCGTGCCCTACGATTTCGACCAGTCCGGCATGGTGAACGCCCCGTACGCCGCACCGAATCCCCGCTTCCGCCTGGCGAGCGTGCAGTCACGACTGTACCGCGGCCGCTGCGTCAACAATGACCGCCTCGACGCATCGATCCGGACCTTCGTCGAACACCGCGACGCGCTTTATGCGCTCGTCGATTCCGTTGCGGAACTCGGCGCACGCGCACGGAGCGACATGACCCGGTTCATGGATCGCTTCTACGAGGAGATCGGGGACGCCGAGGCACGAACGCGGCATCTCGTCGAGGAGTGCCTCGACTAGGAAGCTTCCGGCGGTTCCCCGTTGCTCGCGGCCGGCGACGCACCGTCGCACAACCAGTCGCCGAGGATCTTCGTGACGCGCGGATGGACCAGGTAACCCGCCGAGCTGTGCGGGTTCGACCGGCCGAAGCGCACGGCGTGATTGTAGACCCGGTAATCGGCGATCGAACCGATGATGCCGCGGTCCAGCATTTCGCGGTAGTCGTCCGCGACCGTCTTGTCGTGACAGAGGTAGTCGTCCTCTGCCGAGACGTTGCACCAGGCGGCGATGCATTCCGGATAGGTCGAGACGCCGTCGGCCGGCGCCGCGAGCCGCCGTCGGAGCCGGGCATCGGCCAGCGGCGCGCCGAGCGTGACGAACAGGTCCACGTGCCGCGACGGCCCGGTGCCGGCCTGCCGGCGCAACACGTCCCACGCGACGACCGCGCCGGTGCCGTGCGCGACGACGGCGACGCGCGCGTTGCCGGCCAGCAGTTGCTCCAGCGGCTGACGCACCCGCTCCATCACGGCCGCACGATAGTCGGCGGGACCGAACAGGTATTCCGCGAATTCCGGGCACGCCCGCCGCACGGCCGGCCGCCACAATCCCAGCGCGCCGAGGATGGGCGAACCCACGTCCGCGACGAATTCCGCCACCGCCGACTTGCCGGGCAGCCGGTCGTAACGGCGGATGCCGAAGCGCTTGCGCGTCGCGATCTGGCGGAGTGCCGCCAGGGTCTTTTCCCGGTCCGCGAGGTCGAACGCCTCGTCGTAGGTCTTGCCA
>Ga0207828_100228_pt1 | contig 35932 bp, 31 predicted proteins | sample TtaePargueraPR_11_FD_187276 | JGI IMG/M metagenome (GOLD analysis project Ga0207828, IMG submission 187276) | Aerobic enrichment media microbial communities from Bioluminiscent Bay, La Parguera, Puerto Rico - Tt and P2 (3) (SPAdes) | ecosystem: Environmental > Aquatic > Marine > Unclassified ...
TATGACTTTGCCGCAGCCATCAGCTTTATCGAACTGGACCCGATCATTCCCGCGCTCAAGGAAGCCTGGGTGGAGGGGTATCGAACCATCGCGCCATTTTCCAAAGCAGATCACGAGATGCTCGACAGTTTCGTGATGCTGAGACGGTTGTTGCTGACGGCATGGATTGCAAGTCATCCGGAAACACCAACGGCCCAGGAAATGGGAACTGATTTCACCAGCGGAACCCTTGCGATGGCGGAAACCTATCTTGTGGCAGAGGGGATATCATGACCGAGGTGCGCCCCATCCTTGATATGAATGCCTATGACAGTTCTGTCCCGGGCAGGAATGACCCGGCGCGACCTGATCTTTTAAGTCGCCGGTTGCGCAATGTCGGGGCGGCATCGGTGCTGTTTTACCGTGACCCGATTGAAATGGTATCCGCATCGGGATGCTGGATGACTGCCGCAGACGGCACCAACTATCTTGATTTCTATAACAACGTGCCCTCGGTCGGGCATTGTCATCCACAGGTGGTCAGCGCAATGGCCGACCAAGCTGCGCGCCTGAATATCAATAGTCGCTATCTGCATCAGACGGTGGAAACCTATCTGGATCGTCTCAAGGAGACGTTTCCTGATCATCTGGAAAATATCGTTCTGACATGCAGTGGCAGCGAGGCCAATGACCTTGCGATCCGGATAGCACAACGCACGACCGGGGCACGGGGCATGATCGTTACCGAAAGCGCCTATCACGGGAATACTGCGGCCGTGACCGAGATATCACCATCGGCGATCAAGCGCGGCGGGTTGCCCGATCACGTGATTGCGATCCCGCCACCTGGCAAGCAGGCCTATGGCGATAATATTGCGGCCGGTTTTGCCGATGCTGTGCATTCGGCGATTGAAACGCTGAAAGAACGTGGTTGCGGTGTTGCCGCCCTTATTGTCGACAGCATCTTTTCGAGTGACGGGGTCTTTTCAAATCCCAAGGGCTTTTTGCGACTGGCCGTGGCGGTTGTCCATCGTGCGGGCGGGGTGTTTATTGCAGATGAAGTTCAGCCCGGATTTGGCCGGACCGGTGATGCCTTTTGGGGATTTGCGCGTCACGATGTTGTTCCCGATATCGTTAGTATGGGCAAGCCGATGGGCAATGGTTTCCCGATGGCGGGCATTGCGGTCAGGCCGGAATTGCTGGCCGCCTTTTGCGAGGATGTCGGTTATTTCAACACCTTTGCGGCAAGTCCGGTTGCCGCAGCCACAGGGCTTGCCGTGCTTGACGTCATTCGTGACGAGAACTTGCAAAACAATGCGACCGTGTGCGGCGCCTATTTGCGCGAAGGGTTGCAGCATCTGGCCGAGATTGATGGCCGCATCAGTGATATTCGCGGTGCCGGTCTTTTTCTGGGGGTTGATCTGTCGGCTAACGGGGATGCGGCACAACCAAGCGGGCAACTGGTCGGGGATGTGATCAATGCGATGCGCCGTCATCGCGTTCTGATCGGTGCGGCCGGAAAATACGGGCAGACATTGAAAATTCGTCCGCCCCTTTGCCTGAAACGATCAGAAGTCGATTTCTTTATCGAGGCACTGGGCAAGTCGCTTCGCGCCTGTGGCTAGATGAGTGTTCAGTCGGGTTGTTTGGCCTTCATCACGCAACCGGCGGCACGAATGGTTTCACCCAGTGCGCCCAACGGCTTCTGGTCACTGACCAGAACATCCACACCATTCCATTCGCAATAGCGCGCCGGGAAGGACTGATTGAATTTGGTGTGGTCGGCGACGATCATGCTGCGCGTGGCGCGTTCCATCATTACGGCGTAAACCTCGGATGCATCAATCATGGCGTCGCTTGCGCCGTCACCATCAAGGCCGCTGGCCCCAAGAATTGCCCATTCCACCCGATAGTTTTCCAGAAACCGGATGGTCTGTGCACCATGCATCGCACCTTCCTGGGCGTGATAAAGTCCGGGTGCCATGATCACGCGAATGGTCGGATTGATCGCAAGCACGGTCGCGACCCCGAAGGAATGCGTGATCACGGTCAGATCATTCATGGTCACAGCCAGACGCTTGGCGACATGCACCGTGGTTGCACCGGACCCGATCATGATATGGCGGGCACCGGCCAGAACCGGCATCGCCTGACGGGCAATCAGTTCGCGTTCGGCAATGTGAAGCTTGTGTCGTTCATTCAGGCCCGGCTCGCTTGATTGCCGACGCACCGCACCGCCATAGGTCCGGTTGATCAATCCCTGCTGGGTCAGTTCGTCAAAGTCACGACGAATGGTCTCGGTCGAGACACCAAGACGTTCTGCCAGATCAATGATCCGCAAGGACGGTTCATGATCCAGTTCGCCTAGAATGCGTTGTTGTCGCAGGGATTTTTTGTTTGCTGCCATGGCGCGATGATAGTGCCGATACCCTCATCGCGCCAGAGGCTTAATGCGTTACAATGATGACGGATCGACCGGATTGAGACCGAATTTCCTGCAATGTGCATGATAGCTGCTGGCAAGCTCATCAGCCCCGATCAGATTGCCGGTCTCGTCCTTGTAGGTCAGATGATGAGTGATCGCCTGCCCCTGCCAAAGCTTCTCAATTTCGGCCCTTTCCGGGGTGGCGCGGAACCTGCCAATGAAGTCATTGATGGCACACAGCAGGGTATAGGATGCCGGATCGGCGGCGACAGCGGCGGTGTAATAGTATGGCAGCGGCAGGATACTGCCTGGCAGGACCTCAATACGGCCATGCCAGGGACTTTCGGGATTGTTTGCGGCCCAGTGAAAGATCGGCTGATCAACGGCAAAGGCATCAACAGCCCCGTCGGCCAGTGCATCATGCAGGCGCGTCTGGTCGCTATAGGCGATCAGGTTGGAAAGTTTGGCAATGCCACCGGGCTTGTTTTCATTGCCTGCCCAGCGAAGCCCCTGTTCTTCAAGCACCATGAAGGCGACCGGGTCATTGATGATGCCAAGTACCTTGCCATTGAGATCGGAAAGCCGGTTAATACCGGTATTTCCCGCCCGGCGACACAGAGCGAAATTCAGATATGTATAGGTATCCGAATAGGCCACTCCCTTATAAAACTCGCTTGGGGGAAGGGCGCTCCAGACCACATCGGCGGCCGGGGTTCCGGGTTTGCTGCCAACAAACAGAAGTTCGGTCAGCAAGTCCCACGGATGTTCAACGAATTCGCACTCAACGCCCAGCCATTTCGCCAGTGCGAGTGCATAATCGGCATCAAGACCGCGCAGCGGGTCACCCGGTTTCAGGCGGAAAGACAGACCGACAAAGGCCGGTTCAATGGCGATCCGGATTTTGCCACGTGCCTTGATGTCGGCCAGCCGATCATAGGTCGGGTCATCATGAAGATGATTGGTCTTAAGGAAGCTCGCGAGTTTCTGTTGAGCCGAGCCCGTGTCTGTAAGGCTTCCGGCAAGGTTTCTGGTATCCGTGCGGGCCCATGTGACCTTGTTGCCGGTTCGCGCGGACGCATCCTTGCTTCCTGCAAGCAGTTCAAATACCACCTGATTATGTTCGGAAATGTCAGCCAGACGATCTGACATATTGGCAAAGCGTTCCTGCAAGGTGGCAAGGGATGCCTCGATCTCGTTGCCCAGACTGTCAAGGTCGCTACCGATATTGGCCATGCTTTGGCGTAAGGCACGGGTCACATCGGACAGGTCGATCAGATCGACGGCCTCGTTGGTGCGTTGCATGGTACTTTGCGCCAGATTGCCGACTTCCTTGGCGACAACTGCAAAGCCGCGGCCATGGTCACCGGCACGCGCCGCCTCAATCGCGGCATTAAGAGCCAGAAGCTTGATACCCTTGCCGATATCTTCAATTGCACCCAGAACCTTGTTGGCGCCTTCGGCCTTGGTTTCAAGTTCCGCGCTGATGCGTTCAAGGTCGCTTCTGATGGCCTCGGTCTTGTGGGCAACGGTAGAGCGCGTGGTGTTCTGAATATCCCGGGCGACGTCGGTACTATTGGCAATTTCGCGACGGGTTTCATCAAGACCGGCGCGCAGATTGTTAGACCGGACATCGATCTCGCGCATCAGGCTGTCCTGACTTTCACCAGCCGTGTTGGCAAATTCCAGAAGGTGCTGGATGTAATCAAGCGCGGTTGAAATACCGCGCATCAGATCTTTGATCTGTGCTTTGGCCACAACGCTACTGTTTGCGTCATCGGCGACATGATGTGCCGAAAGGACGGTCTGTTCCATTTTTTAAAGCCTCGCCACTACCCAAGAGTATTTTTGATTTTGGGAATGTTTTTTTCTTATGGGGAAAGATTAGCGAGTGTGGCGTTATGTTGCAAGGCAACATACACGAAAAACGAGAGAAGTTGTTTCTTCACTCGGTCATCAGTTGCTGTCATTGAATTTTGGAAGGGCCGGTCACGAACAGGGAAGCGTAAAGATCTTATTCGCGGTGGTAGGGATGATTGGTCTGGATGGCGTGGGCCCGAAACAGCTGTTCGGCGATCAATGCGCGGACCAGCATATGGGGCCATGTTGCCTTGCCAAGCGACCAAAGCGTGTTGGCGCGGGATTTCAGTGCCGCGCCATGGCCGTCTGCCCCGCCAATGGCAAAGGCGATATTTCCGGCATACTGATCCATCCAGCCTTCAAGTTTTTGCGAAAACTCGATGGAGCCATATTCCTTGCCATGTTCGTCAAGCGCGATCAGGAAGGCGTTGTCGGGAATGACGCCAAGCAGCAATTCTGCTTCGCGGTCTTTAAGCTGATTGGGCGGTAGCTTTTTCTTTTCCTCGACTTCGCGCACGACAAAGGGCCAGCGCAGTCGGGCAGCATAATGGTCAAACAGATCTTTTTCGGGCCCGTCTTTGATCCGGCCCACGGCTGCAAGGGTGATTTGCATGGTTATGATCCTGGCCGTTATGCTGCAATCGGTCAGATATGCGCCCGAATGAAACGATATCAGTCGGGTGCAGCGGGGCTGCGCGGACTGTTAGTACAGTCGCGCTGCCTGCTGTTTCAGTGCCGGGTTTTCAACGCCCCACATCTCTTCGATGTTGTAGAAGGCGCGGACTTCCGGACGGAACAGATGAACAATGACGTCGCCGGTATCAACCAGAACCCAGTCACCCTGTTCCTTGCCTTCTGCCGCTGCACGGCCCTGACCGGCATCCTTGATTGCCTCGACAATATGTTCTGCCATGGAAGCCACGCGACGCGAGGACGAGCCAGTTGCAATGATCATATGATCGGCAAGAGAGGTTTTATCGGTCAGATCAATGATGACAAGGTCTTCGGCCTTGTCGTCTTCGAGGGTACTCTTGATCAGTGCAAGCATTTCGCCAGACTGAAGAGTTTGTTTTGCGGTACCTATGGTCGCCACCTTAATGTTCCACGTGCTGGACCGGTTTGAACCGAATGCCCAGATCACCGTTTGCTTACACCTGCCATCTGCCTTCGGCGCGGATTGCGGTCGAAGAAGCCGGATGGCGCTTGATTGGCAGGTATACCCAGGCCGGAACATCCAGATCGGCCAGCAAACCCGCCCTGTCCATGGGAATACGCCAGCGTTCCATACGGCGCGCAGCGGTCCCGGACAATGCCTTGTTAGAATACCCCTCACGGTCGATAACCGCAATGGGAGCACGTAAAATCAACCTTTCCCACCATTTCCATTTATGGAACTGGGCCAGGTTGTCTGCTCCCATCAGCCAAACGAACCGTGTTTGGGTAAAACGACGCTGCAAGGCTGCAAGAGTGTCGGCCGTATAGCGGGTTCCGAGCTCGGTTTCAATTGCAGAAACAACAATGCGGGGATGCTTTGCCATCATCAGTGCAGAATCAAAGCGATCTGCAAGATCGGCCATACCGGTTGTCGGCTTTAACGGGTTCTGCGGTGACACCAGCCACCAAACCGCGTCCAACTGCAGGCGTTTCAAGGCTTCCAGCGAGATATGCAGGTGCCCTTCATGGGCGGGATTAAACGACCCGCCCAGCAATCCGACGCGTTTTGGTGCCACATGCGATCTTGGCGCAGGTACGGTCATGGACGGGTCTGACCCTGACCGCGAACGATGTATTTATAGCTGGTCAGCTGTTCGACTCCGACCGGACCGCGCGCATGAAGCTTCCCGGTCGAAATGCCGATCTCCGCACCCATGCCAAATTCACCGCCATCGGCAAACTGGGTCGAGGCATTGACAATCACGATCCCCGAATCAACTCCGTTGAGGAAGGTTGTGGTTGCGGCGGCATTTTCGGCAATGATCGCATCGGTATGGTGCGAGCCATAGGTGTTGATGTGATTAACGGCCTCTTCAACGCCCGAAACCACCTTGATCGACACAATTGCATCAAGATATTCAGTGACCCAGTCTTCTGACGTTGCAGCTTTGATCCGCCCATCAACCGCCTGCGCTGTTTCATCTCCACGCAGTTCACAGCCCTTGGCGACCAGTGCCTCGGCAATACGCGGCAACAGGCGTCCGGCAACCGAACTGTCAATCAGGATGGTTTCGGTGGCACCGCAAATCCCGACGCGACGCATCTTGGCATTGACGACAATATCGACAGCCTTTTGCGGATCAGCGCTGGCATGAACATATGTGTGACAAAGGCCTTCCAGATGCTTGAACAGCGGAATGCGGCTTTCATCGGTGATGCGCGCAATCAGTGACTTCCCGCCGCGCGGAACAATCACATCGATATAATCGGACAGTTTCAGCATTTCACCGACGGCTGCGCGATCGGTGATCGGGATCATCTGAATGGCATGTTCAGGCAGGCCAGCCTCAATGATACCTGCAACCATGCAATCAAAGATTGCACGCGAGGAATGGAAGCTTTCCGACCCGCCGCGCAGGATCGCAGCATTGCCCGATTTGATGCACATCGCGCTGGCATCGGCGGTAACGTTCGGGCGGCTTTCATAAATGATGCCGATCACGCCAAGCGGTACGGAAACGCGGGCAATATCAAGCCCGTTATGTTCGGGGCTCCAGCGGGCCAGTTCGCGACCAACAGGATCGGGAAGGTCTGCGACTGCTTCGACACCCGATGCAATACCCTCAATGCGACCTGCATCAAGGGCAAGACGGTCCAGAAGGGCGGCGGTCAGGCCCTTTGCACGGCCTGCTTCCATATCCTTGGCATTGGCAGCAAGGATGGTTTCGGCGTTTTCGCGCAGTTTCGCAGCCGCCGCTTTGAGGGCAGCGACTTTTGGTTCGGCCGGGACCTGTGCAAGTTCGAGTGCAGCTTTGCGGGCATTCATACCCATTTCGCGCATAAGTGCAGCGATGTCCTGGCTTTCGATACTGGCAAGCGCCGTCATGGTCCTGATTCCGTTCCTAGAAAATGATTTGAACACACATGTCTCAAACCCGTCGTTTTGAGATTTTATCAACAAATTGACAAAATAGACATCAAACCCGCGCTCTGCAATGACCTTAAGTCGATAAACAATCGACGATGCTTGCCAAACGCAGCTTCCCGGTCCATCTGTTGATGACAGAAGGAAAAGATATACCGCGCGCATCCCGCAATGCCGTTCGGTACCTGTTTGGGGATAAGAAATTGAAAAATATGGGTTCCGATCAGCCGACTGCACGCGCAGAGTTCGGCGTCGTCAAAACATTCTTGCCCTATTTGTGGCCGCGTGGCGAGTTCGAGCTTAAGGCGCGTGTTGTTATCGCACTGATGTTTCTTGTCGGTGCCAAGGTCGCAAACGTTTACATCCCGGTTCTTTACAAATATGCGGTCGATGCGCTTGGCGGTGGAGACAAGGCCGGGGCAGCGGTCCAGTCATCTGGTACCGATACCACATCCCTGATTGTCGTGCCGGTTGCATTGATCATTGGATATGGTCTTGTGCGTATTCTTGTGTCGGCCTTTGGCGAGATGCGCGATGCGGTCTTTGCCAAGGTGGCCCAGCGCGCCATTCGCAGATCGGCGCTTAGCGTATTTGAACATCTTCACGGGTTGTCATTGCGGTTCCATCTGGATCGCCAGATGGGCGGACTTTCGCGGGCAATTGAACGCGGTGTGAAGGGGATCGAATTCCTTCTGTCCTTTATGCTGTTCAATATTCTGCCGACCTTGCTTGAAATCTTCATGGTCTCGGCGATTCTGTGGGCACTTTATGATGTCTGGTTTGCGCTGATTACCTTTGTCACCATCGTGATTTATATCGTCTTTACGCTGGTCGTGACCGAATGGCGCATGAAGTTCCGTCGCGAAATGAACAAGCGCGATGACGAAGCAAACACCAAGGCCATCGACAGCCTGATCAATTACGAGACGGTCAAGTATTTCAATAATGAAGCCCATGAATCCAAGCGTTATGACGCAGCCCTTCGTGGCTATGAGGTTGCCGCCGTTCAGTCACAGGTGTCACTTTCCAAGCTCAATGTCGGGCAGGGTGCGATTATTGCGGTGGGGCTTGTCCTGAACATGTTGCTGGCGGCTCAGGGTGTCAAAGACGGCACCATGACAGTGGGTGACTTTGTGCTGGTGAATACCTATTTGCTGCAGCTTTACATGCCGCTTAACTTCCTTGGCTTTGTCTATCGCCAGATCAAGCAATCCCTGACCGATATGGAGCGGATGTTCTCGTTGCTGGATGTCGACAAGGAGGTTGAAGACAAGGAAGGTGCCGATACGCTGGCCTGTCAGGATGCCGCGATCCGGTTCGAGGATGTGCATTTCTCCTATAATCCTGATCGTAACATCCTTAAGGGTGTCAGCTTTGACGTTCCGGCGGGCAAGACGGTTGCCGTTGTCGGCCCAAGCGGGGCGGGTAAATCAACCCTGACCCGACTGATGTTCCGGTTCTATGATGTGTCGGGTGGCCGGATCACCATTGATGGTCAGGATATCCGCGATGTTACCCAGAATTCCTTGCGTCAAAGCATCGGTATCGTTCCGCAGGACACGGTGCTGTTTAACGACACCATTGCCTATAACATTTCCTATGGCCGCCCCGGTGCTGAACAGGGCGAGATCGAAAATGCGGCGAAACTTGCCAGCATCGATGGTTTTGTTGCGGCCTTGCCAGACGGGTTTAAAACCATGGTCGGGGAACGTGGCCTTAAATTGTCAGGTGGCGAAAAGCAGCGTGTTTCCATTGCGCGCATGTTGCTGAAACGGCCCAAGATCATGATCTTTGACGAAGCCACATCCGCCCTTGATACAAGAACGGAAAAAGACATTCAGCAGGCCCTGCGCGAAGTATCGCGTGGTCACACCACCCTTGTGATTGCCCACCGTCTGTCGACCGTGATTGATGCTGATGAAATTATTGTCCTGCGTGATGGTCAGGTGGCCGAACGCGGGCGTCATCAGGAATTGCTGGCTATGGAAGGTCTCTATTCCGAAATGTGGGCACAGCAACAGGAAATCCGTGAGGCCGAGGAAATCCTTGCCCATGCAGGGGGAATTCCCGGTTAATTTGGATCGGGTGCATTTTTCTCTGGAACATCGTGACGTTATCGCCAGATAAAAGGGATAACGTCACGATTACTTTTGGGGGGAAGTCCAGTGCCGAAAATGACAAGAAGCGAGCTTCATGTGCTTCAGGATCAACAGCTTGGACATGCACATGTCCATCACCAGCACCACCACCATCATGAACCGATGGATGAAGGCAAATATGCCGGTGATACGCGCGAAGAAGTCGACCGGATGCGCCGCAACATTCTGGTCGGACTGGGAATGTTGCCGCTTGCCGGCATGGTCCTGAACCCGACGCGGCAAGCCTGGGCACTTTCAAACGAAATCAGTGTTCGTGAAGACGGCCGGTATCGCTATATCACGTCGAATGCGATCCCCGATCACGCAACGGGCAGTTTCCCCAATCGCCGGAATCCCAATTCGATCAAGGCCCAGTCACTTGAATTCCGTATGCCGATCAATCCGCAGCGCAGCGGACGTTTCATGCCCAATCCGCGCAATCTTTTCGGGGTTGCCGTGAACGGTGTGCCGTTTGATCCGTTTACGGGCGAGTTCTGGAACCGTGATCGTCAGTCGGGTTGGCGCTACGAAGCGATTTCACCCACGCTTGATCTGGGCCTTGATCAGAACAATGCCCATGTGCAGCCCGACGGGACCTATCACTATCATGGCGTGCCAAAAGGCCTGATCACAAGTTGGTCACCAAGCCAGCATTCCATTCGCATCGGTTTTGCGGCTGACGGGTTCCCGGTCTATGCGATGTTCGGCTATTCAAATCCCGATGATCCGGGATCACCGGTAACCGCTTTGCGCAGTTCATGGCAGGTTAAGAACGGAACGCGCCAAGGTGGTCCGGGCGGGAAATACGATGGTACCTATGGCGAGGATTTCGAATTTGTCCCCGGCCTTGGCGATCTTGATGAAGCCAATGGGCGTGAAACCGTGACGCCGGAATACCCGCATGGCACCTATGCCTATTTCGTCACCGAAAGCTTCCCGTTCATTCCGCGCGTGCTCGCAGGGATTCCAGATCCAAGCTTTGACAAGGGACCGGGTGGAATGCAGCCGGGTGGCCCGAGCGGCGGAGGTCCCGGTGGCGGTGGACCAGATGGTCGTCGCGGCCCCCCTCCGGGTGGTGGTTTCCCGGGACAGCGTCCTCCGTTTGGTCAGCGGCCGGGTTAAAACCTGTACTTGGACGACATTAAACAACAAGGGCGGTCATACATATTCTGACCGCCCTTGTTGTTTGCCGATTTTCCTAGGGAAGCGGGCCAAAGACACTTGTTGTATCAAGCAACCACAACGCCGTGCTGATGGTGATAAAGGACAGGGACGTCGCCATCATAAGGGACGCTGCACAAAGTCCTTCATGGCCATAACGCTGACCGAAAATCGGATAGATGCTCAGCATCGGGGAACAGGCAAATGCGACGCACGCGATCCTCAAAGTCGGGTCGAAACCGGGCAGTAAGTAAACCAGAACGAAGACTGCAATTGGATGGAGGACGAGTTTCGCACTGACGATGCGGGCCATGTCCGCACGCAGACCTTTAAGCTTAAGCCCGACAAGGCCGCCGCCAATAACAAACAATGCAACCGGCCCGGACGCAGATGCCAGCATATCAACAACCTTGAAGATCGGCGTTGGTAACGTGATCCCGGAAAGCGAAATTACCAATCCGATCATGATACCGATAATGATCGGATTACGGCCAAGATTGAGGAATGCCTTGCCCAGAACCTGCATGCGGGTCTGGCCGTTATTCTGTGCACTGTCGCCCAACACCAGAACAAGCGGCATCATCACAAGGTTTTCAATAATAACGCACAGGGCCAGTGCAATTTCGGCGGTCGGGCCAAAGACCTGAGACGCGACGGGATAACCGACAAAGCCGCTGTTGCACATCGACATGCCAAGTCCCTGCAAGGTGGCATTCGCCTGTCCTTTCCCGGCGACCTTAAGCGCATAAAGATATCCAAAGGCAAAAACCAAAAGCGATCCACCGCCGTAAGCCAGAAGATAAACCGGTTCAATGACTTCGGTCAGATCGCGTTGCGCCAATGCCCGAATCAGAAGGCAAGGCAACGCAAAATTCATTACAAACGCCCCCATGCCGCGGGTAATGCTTTGCGGAACGATGTTGCGATAGACGGCGAAATATCCGATTGCGATAATCATGAAGATCGGTGACGTGATCGCCAGAACATCAATCATGGGGCGTACGGGCTTTCCGGTTTGGCGCGATCAAGGAAGTGCGCAGGTGGCGGGTCAGAACCATCTTGTTGGAATGGCTGCAACAATCAGATATCCCCGCAATGTTCAATCGGGTCAAGAAACAGAATGGTTTTGTAAATGAACCAAACAGTAATGAATTGGCCAGACCAACTGTGTATCGATCATTTCCGTGGTCTTGATGGTCTGGAACAGGCGTCGTCACGGGGGCTCTCCGCCGCCGGAATTCTGCGCGATTATGGCATTCTGGAGACATTGGCGGAATTTGATCCGGTCATCGCGGGGACATTGCCGATCGGCATTGATACCGCGCAATCAGATATCGACATTCTTTGCCATGCATCTGATTTAGCTGCGTTCGAACAGTTTGCCTTGCGCGCATTCGGGGCGATGTCGGGGTTTTCATGTCATGAACGCCAAGCGACGCGGAATGTCCGGCCGGCGCTGGTTGTGCGCTTTACATGTGATGATTTGCCTGTCGAGATCTTTGCAACCGACTGCCCGGCGACCTTGCAATATGGCTTTGTCCATATGCTGGTGGAGGCGCGTATTCTTCATCTGATGGGCGATGGGTTTGCCGATGACGTGCGTGCGTTAAAGGAAACCGGGGTCAAAACCGAACCAGCCTTTGCAAAATTGCTGGAGATCGATGGTGATCCCTATATCGCGCTGGCTAACCTTGTGGAGCTTAATCCGGTCGAACTTGCGACGTATCTTTCAGCAAAGCTGCGATAGGTGAGTTAGCCCGTAGTTTCAATAACAAAGGCGCTGTCGCCAAGGCGAAGTTCACCCCCTTCAGTCACCCGGCAGGTCACCCCGCCACGCCAATCCGGCGTCATGGCATCCATGAGCCCGGAAGCGGCGTCATCCATCCGGCTGCAAGGATCGGTTTCCCCGGTTATTTCAAAAGTTACGGTACCAATCACAAGTTTACTGCCCTTTTCACGTGGCAGATCAATTCCGCGCACCAAAAGGTTCGCCCGGCGGGTTGTCCAAGGCAGATCAGGTCTGTTGATTTCATTGATGGCTGCTTGCCAGCCCTCTTCTGCCAATATTGTCACCTGACGACGACGCAGCTTTCCCCGGTAATCGCCGTCAATGCCAAGATCTGTGCTTGCCGTAACCTGATCAAGTGAGTCCATTGGCGCGCGCGATTTTGACTTGCGGGCAATGCCGATCAGTTCTGCTTTGACAGTCATGGTTCTTCCCGAATGCTGTGACGGATCAGGTCTTCCACTGGCCGGAAATCACCCAGCGACCGGCAAAGTTTTCAGGCACCAGAATGGTCTGGCGCGGCGAGCCGCTTTGATCAAGGTCCGGATAGTCCGTGGTGTAATGCAGGCCACGGCTTTCGCGACGCCACAAGGCGGATTGAATGATCAGCTTGGCAACCACGGACAGGTTGCGAAGTTCAAGAAGGTCATTGGTGACGCGGAAATTGCCGTAATATTCATCGATTTCGGACAGCAGCAAGTCAACGCGATGTTGCGCGCGCTGAACACGCTTGGTGGTGCGGACAATCCCGACAAAGTCCCACATAACGTTGCGCAACTGTTCCCAGTTATGGGCAACAATGACTTCCTCGTCGGAATCGGTGATGCCGGTTTCATCCCAGTCGGGGATCGGCTTGAAGTGATCCTCGACCGGGAGGGCTTCGATAATGTCATTTGCGGCAGATTCGCCAAATACCAGACATTCAAGAAGCGAGTTCGACGCCAAACGGTTTGCCCCGTGCAAACCGGTACCAGCACATTCGCCGATGGCATAAAGCCCGGTCAGGTCAGTCCGGCCGCGCAGATCGGTCAGAACCCCGCCACAGGTGTAATGGGCCGCCGGGACAACCGGGATCGGCTGTTTGGTCATGTCGATGCCATAACCAAGACAGGTTTCATGAATGGTCGGGAAATGTTCCTTGATGAAATCCGCACCCTTATGGGTGATATCAAGATAAACGCAATCGGCCCCCAGACGTTTCATTTCATGGTCAATCGCGCGCGCAACAATATCGCGCGGTGCCAGTTCGCCACGTTCATCAAACCGGTCCATGAAACGTGTGCCATCAGGCAGCAAAAGCTTGCCACCTTCGCCGCGTACGGCTTCGGTAATCAGGAATGATTTGGCTTGCGGGTGATAAAGGCAAGTCGGGTGGAACTGGCTGAATTCCATATTCATTACGCGGCAACCTGCACGCCATGCCATGGCGATGCCATCCCCGGTGGAGCCATCAGGATTGGATGTGAAACGGTAAACCTTGCTTGCGCCACCGGTAGCCAGAACGACCGTGCGGGCATTGAATGATTTGACGGTGCCGGTATCGAGATCAAGGGCATAGGCACCGATACAGCGACGACCTTCGCCGCCAAACTTGCGATCCGTCACAAGATCAATCGCAAGGTAGTTTTCAAAAATCTTGATGTTGGGATGATTGACCGCCTGACTTTGCAAGGTGGTCTGCACAGCGCGCCCGGTGGCGTCTGCGGCATGGACGATGCGTCGGTGGCTGTGTCCGCCTTCGCGTGTCAGATGGAATGGCTGGCTGTTATCCCCGTCAGGATCGCGGGTCAGTTGAATCCCGAGTTCATCAAGCCATGCAATCGCGCGTGGTGCATTGGCCGCGACGAATTCGACGGTTTCGCGTTTACACAGGTCCGCCCCGGCAATCAGGGTGTCGCGGACATGGTTTTCAATGCTGTCAGTGGCATCAAGAACGGCGGCAATCCCGCCCTGCGCCCAGTTGGTGGAGCCGTCATCAATCTTGCCCTTGGACAGGACTGCGACCTTTACATGCGGGGCAAGTTTAAGGGCGGTGGACAGACCGGCAGCACCACTACCGATGACAAGCACATCATAATGGAAAGAATTTTCGGACATTTTATCCCATCACTTTCGGGCGGTGCCAGATGGCAGGAACTGGCGCGGTGGCGTCATCATCTGGCTCCGAACAGACGCGCAGAATAGGACTGCTTTTCGGCAATCTCAAACATATTTGTCTGAAATGGTGTGATGAATTCGTGCTGAACAGGTGTCCGGATGGTCGTGTTTGCGGCTGTGCTTGCAATTTGGGCAAGGCAAGACAGATTAAGATGAACCACACATCACCGGTCAGGGGAGGTCAGGGTGGCCCAAAATTCTACACAGAAACCGACCTATCAAGGCGGTTGTTATTGCGGTTCGGTTCGATTTGAAATCAACGGAGCGATCAATGATACCGTGATGTGTCATTGCAATCTGTGTCGCAAGCTGCACGGTCATGTCAGTTCCTATGCGCGGTTTGATCGGCAGGATCTCGAACTGGTGCGTGATGACGGATTACGCTGGTATCGTCTGTCTGAAAAGACGGACCGGGGCTTCTGCAAGGAATGCGGGACCGGGCTGTTCTGGCGTCCTGTGCGTACCGAGCATATGGCGGTCATGCCCGGCACCCTTGACCAGACCGGAGGAATCAGGACAGCCGGGCAGATTTTCTGTGCCGATAAAGGCGATTACTATCCGATTGATCCTACGATCAGGCAGCTGGATCAATCCTGATCGGTAACGCCCGGCACCTTCATCCAGGTCAGTTCGTGCTTGTTGTTATAGAGATGCACGACCTTTGATCCGGGGATATCGGCAAACTGGGTGATGGCCGAATAATCGGTATCGCCCTGCAATTTGATGGTGCAGATAAAGTTGGTCGCCATGCCTGCATCCATCCACTGATTGACCAGTGTAAACAGGCGATCAGGATAGCAGATCACATCCGAGCACAGCCAGTCGATATAGCCGATTTCTTCCGGATTGAGGCCAAAGGCGCTTTCCTGTCGGAAATCAACACGGGGCAGACTGGCGATCTTGGCGTCAAGACGTGCCTTGTCGATGGAAATGACATCGGTGCCGAACTCATGAAGCACCCATGTCCAGCCGCCGGGGCTGCCACCCAGATCCATGGTACGATCACCGGCCTGCGGCGCGGCACCAAGACGGGTAAAGGCTTCCCACAGTTTCAGATAGGCGCGGTTTGGCGGGGTAACCTTGTCTTCCTCAAACTCGATTTCGCCGTTTTTCCAAGGGCTTGAGCAATCTGCCGATGCGATGATCGTATCAGGATCAATCAGGGTCCAGGATCCGAGCGGTGCGGTCGGGGCTGGTTCACCAAATACCTGACGCTTCGCCGATACATGGGGCAAATGCCCCTCGATCAGTTTGGCGCGGGAAAAATGATCGAACTTGAACAGGGCCCAGTTACGCTGATTGAATTTCAGGATTTTGGCAGCACCCTTGATCGACGGAATGGCGATGCGGACCGGATTGCGCCAGACATTCTGTGCCCAGAAAACACGCCGTTCGGGACCGGGTGCGAACATCAACCGGTCGTGGCGCTCAATGACGTCGCCCAGTTCGTTATACAACTGCTCCTCGAACCCGACAGGGGCGAGATAGCCGGTTGCATCCATGGGCTCGATGACGGCGGTAATGCCGTCCGGGGTGTCGAATGTCTGTGTGTTTGTCATCATGGGCCTGCTTTTACGCCCATTTCAGGCAATAAAAAAGCAGGAAAGCTGCATAACAGCTTTCCTGCTTTGATGTGCCAATCCGGGAAAAGGCAAATCAGAATTTATCGGCCTGAACCAGACCGTCGATCAGGATGACCTTGGTCGGGTCGCCCTTGATGCCAAAGTCATTGTCATTGATCATCGCAAGCGCGCCGTCACCCATGATGGCAAGCCCTTCGAGCTTGTTTGGTGCCTCCGGATAATCAGCACTGTCAAAACGCAGGGTTTTGGAAACAGCAACCAGATCGATCCTGGAAAGATCGTTTTCCTGTTCAAGTGTCGGACTGGTGGACATGTCATCCCAGCGCGATGCGAGGATATTGGTTGCGCCATCCAGCTTGACTTCGTGAAGCTTGGTGGTTTTGTCGGTGCGTTCGAGAACCAGAAGACGATCATTGCCAAGAGCAAGAACTTCGGAAATGCGCGGGGCATTCTGCTTCTTGGACGGATCGTTACGGAAGGTCTGCGGATCATCAAGCTGATAGATATATTCGCCGGCAAGCTTCTGAGCTACGCGGTCATAAACGAACAGCCGCGTGTTCTTGGCCGCCTTGTAGGCATCGGCATTCGGGTTGGCCAGCGGGTTCTGAACCATGAAATACAGTTTGGTTTCATCCGGGGAAACCGCCATGGATTCAATGCCACGGTTGGTCTGACGGGTGACCAGAATTGCCGGAAGACCGCCGGTGATTTTGTATGCAGCGCCTTCGAAGTCTTTTTCCGAACCGGCCGGAACGATGCGTTCGATCACGGTACCATCGGCAGCAACATGAAGTACGGACGGACCGTTTTCTTCACCAATCCAGTAGGAGCCATCCGAAAGGCGAATGATGCCTTCGGCGTCAATCGAGGATACAGACTGTTCAAGCGCATTGCCGTTGGCATCAACCGGTTTTTCGGTTTTGGCAACGGTCAGCTTGTTGGTCAGGCCGGTCAGTGGAACGCCTTTCTGATCCTTGATGGTGATGACATCCTTGATGTCAAAGCTGCCATCGCCATTGAGGAAAATGGTGTAGATCGACGGGGAATAATCCGGGGTCGGATAGATACGGACTTTCTTGCCTTTGCAGACGACGTCTTCGGATACACCAAGGACATCCTGAACGTCACCGCAAACGAAGTTCGGACCACGGTCGGAAACCGCATAGAACATATTGGCGGGGTCGCCCGGACGGCGATAGGCACCAGATCCCAGCCCAACGGTCAGGTCACGGGCCTTGCCACCCTCAACCATCACGGTCGAAAGATTGTTGATCGCACTTTTGGTTTCGAAAACCTTGGCTTCTCCAGCCATTGCCGAGCTGGCAAGCAGGAATGCCGCAAAGCCGGCGACGCCCGCTGCAAACGTCCGTTTCATGGAATGATCCCCCACAGAAAAATCTGAAAAATGTAAAAAAAGGCACAGCTCAAGCCCGGAAATGTTCGAGCGAACTGTGTTCCTGATCACATTAGAGAGTCTCTGTGACAGTTTGTTTGCGCTTGGGCGTCGTTTTGATGAAACCGATCTGTCGGTTAACGGTTTTCTATTTCCAGAAGTCTTCGCGTCGCACCGTAAAGGTCTCCGATACGCTGGCATATTCCTGATAACCGAGCCGCGCGAGCGGTTCAAACAGGGTGATATCGACCATACCATCGCGAATGATGGCGTCATCAATATGCAGCCCGATTACGGTTCCGATCACCATGGCACACGGACGTTCCGGATTGGAACTGGGCAGGTCGACAATTTGGAATACTTCACATTCCATATGGATCGGAACGCCTTTGATCAGGTGTGGTTTCACGCATTTGGCGGGGAGCTTTTCCAGACCGGCATACTCAAATTCATCTTCTTCGGGCGGCAGCGGGGCCGAACTGAAATTCAACTCTTTCAGCATGGCCCTGGGAGCGACACCGACAACGAATTCGCCGGTATCACGCGCGTTTCTGAGGCTGTCGATGGATCCGCCGGATGAAAACATCACCATTGGCGGATTGCCATGCACGGCATTGAAAAACGAATAGGGCGCCAGGTTCGGACGCCCGTTTTTATCCAGCGTGGAAACCCAGCCAATCGGACGCGGCGCCACACAGGCCTTGAACGGATCATGCGGCAGGTTATGTGGCGTTTTTCCGGGTTCATAGAACATGGCAGCGTCCGTTCAGTAGTGATGTATCCAATGCCCGGTCAGGTTGATTACTGACCGGGGGCGTATTCATGTTCGCGGACATGGTCCGGGCGATCAGCCAGATGCAGGCGGGTCTGGGTCATCGGCGTTTCGGCAATGATTTTACCGCGCCGAATGACAAACAGACGGTTTGCCCGCATGCGAATGGCTTCAATTGTATCGCGGGCTTGCAGGATGACAAAATCGGCATTGTTACCGATTTCGATCCCGTACCCTTCAAGTCCCATGATTTTGGCAGGTTCGACCGTTACGGCGTCAAAGCAGGCCCGGATATCATCACGTGAGGTCATTTGTGCAACATGAAGTCCCATCGATGCGACTTCAAGCATGTCGCCCGATCCCATCGAATACCAAGGATCCATAACGCAATCATGACCAAAGGCAACCGCCAGTCCCGCCTTGCGCAGTTCCGGCACACGGGTCATGCCGCGACGTTTCGGATAGGTGTCGTGACGGCCCTGAAGGGTTATGTTGATCAGCGGGTTGGCGATGGCGGCAACCTCGGCCTCGGCCATAAGGGCGATCAGCTTGGAGACGTAATAGTTATCCATCGAATGCATGGATGTAAGGTGCGATCCGGCAACGCGACCCTGAAGACCCAGACGCTGGGTCTCATAGGTCAGCATTTCGATATGCCGCGACAGTGGATCATCCGATTCATCGCAATGCATATCAACCATCAGGCCGCGGTTCGCAGCCATTTCGCAAAGCTCCTTGATGCTTTGCGCACCATCGGCCATGGTGCGTTCGAAATGCGGAATACCGCCCACAACATCGACACCCTTGTCGAGCGCACGAATGGTGTTTTCCTTGGCCGTGGCGCTGCGGAAATAGCCATCCTGCGGAAAGGCAACCAGTTGCAGGTCGATATAGGGTGCGACCTGTTTCTTGACTTCAAGCAACGCATCAACGGCCAGCAAACGGTCATCGCAAACATCGACGTGACTGCGGATTGCAAGCAGGCCCTTGGACACAGCGAGATCGCAATATTTAAGGGCACGCTCAATCACGGCTTCCGGCGTCAGAAGTGGTTTGAGCTCCCCCCAAAGGGCGATGCCTTCAAGCAGGGTGCCCGACTCATTCATGCGCGGTAGACCAAGGGACAGGGTCGCATCCATGTGGAAGTGACTGTCGACAAAGGGTGGGCTGACCAGCATGCCGCCGCAATCGATTTCCTCGGTCGCGGGGATGTTCAGGTTTTCGCCAATCTCGACGATCTTTCCATTGCTACAAGCGATATCAACGCCCGCCTGTCCATTGGCGATATTGGCATTTTTCAAAATCAGATCGGCTTGCATGGCGTCATCCTTGGTGTGGTGGTCGCAAAATCAGAGACGTTTGGAAGTGATACTTAACGCTGGCCCTTGAACCATGGCACCAGAAGTGCCTTGGGGTAATCGGCCTTACGGGCAACAACAATCAGGGCGATGATCGACAGGATATAGGGCATCATCAGGAAAACCTGTGAGGGCAGGAATGCCCCGACTTCGGTTTGCAGGCGAACCTGAAACGCATCAAAGGCCCCGAACAACAGGGCGCCGATCAATGCCTTTCCGGGGCGCCAGCTTGCAAAGACGGTCAGCGCAATGCAAACCCAGCCACGGCCATTGATCATGCCAAAGAAGAAAGCGTCAAAGGCTGACATGGTCAGGAAAGCCCCGCCCAAGGCCATCAGCGACGACCCAACAACAACGGCACCGATGCGCAAACCATAAACCGAAAGTCCCTGTGCCTCGACCGAGGACGGATTGTCGCCAACTGCCCGGATGGCAAGACCCAGCGGGGTGCGATACAGAACCCAGCCGGTGACAAACACCAGAACAAGGGCCAGCATCGTCATGGCCGTTTGCGAAAACAGCGCCTGGCCGATGAAAGGCAAGTCTGACAGGAACGGAATATCAAGCGGCCGGAACGGTTCGATGCGCGGTGGCGAAGATACATCAGGCAAGGCTGTGCGATAGGTGAAATAGGAAAGGCTGGTCGCAAGCAACGTCACCCCGATGCCTGATACGTGTTGGCTAAGGCCCAACGGCACAGTCAGGATCGCATGGATCAGGCCAAAGAAGCCCCCGGCAAGGGCTGCGACAAGAACACCGCCCCAAAGTCCGGCACCTAGCCATACCGCCATCCAGCCCGCCATGGCACCGGCGGTAAAAATACCCTCGATGCCAAGGTTAAGAACCCCGGCGCGTTCGCACACAAGTGCGCCCAGAACCCCGAATATCAGCGGGGTCGCGATACGAATGGCGGCTTCCCAGAAGCTGGCGGCAAGAAGAATATCAATGATTTCCATGTCTTTTCCCCTTAACCGGCCGTCTTGCGATCAAAATGAACCGTAAACCGGGTCAAGAAGCCGCCAATCAAAACACAAAGCAACGCCATCGCGACGATCAGATCCGCGAGATAGCTTGAAACACCAATGGCACGGCTCATGGAATCAGCACCGACAAAGACCGATGCCACAAACAGCGCCGATGCAATGACGCCAACCGGCGACAAACGGGCAAGCATGGCAACCACAATTCCGGCATAGCCATATCCGGGCGAAAGATCGGTTGCGAGATACCCACGCGTTCCGGCAACTTCGGCAACACCTGCAAGTCCGGCCAGCCCCCCCGAAAGGGCGGCAACAAGGATCATGGTTTTGGTGACAGAGATGCCTGCAAACCTGGCGGCGGCGGCGTTTTCACCCACGGCACGGATTTCAAACCCCCAGACGGTGCGTTTGACAAAGATCGCAAGCGCAATCGCCGAAATCAGTGCAATGATCAGACCCAAGTGAACACGCATCCGTTCCAGAAGTGGCGGGAACACGGCACTGTCAATGATCGGTTCGGACTGCGGCCAGCCCATCGACATCGGATCTTTAAGCGCGCCTTCAAGCATCATTTGCACAAACAACAGAACGATGAAGTTCAAAAGCAGCGTGGTGACGACTTCATCGACACCCAGACGGGTTTTCATCAATGTCGGCCCGATCAGCATCAGCGCACCGGCAACTGCACCGGCAATCATGATAATCGGGATCATGACCCAGCTTGGGCCATCAATCGCACCCGATCCGATGGCAACGGCGGCCATGGCCCCCATGTAAAGCTGTCCTTCAGCACCGATATTCCAAAGCTTGGCGCGAAATGCGATGGCAGCAGCAAGGCCCGTCAGGATCAGGGGCGTAGCGCGTGTCAGCATTTCCGAAATCGAGAAAACCGAACCATAGGCACCCGTGATCATAAGACCATAGGCCTTGATAATCGGGGCATCGGCAAGGGCAAGCGGGATGGCGGCAAGCAAAATGGCAATGGCAGCCGCAATGACCGGCACGCCATAGGTCAGAACCGGGCCTGGATTGGTGCGGGGTTCAAAGCGGATCATGCCGTTTCTCCCGAATGTGCGTTGGTAGAGGCATGATGGACTTTCTTTTGGCCAGCCATCATCAATCCCAGTTCGGATCGATCAATGGTGTCGGTTGCCATTGCCGGTGTGACGTGACCGGCATGAATAACGGCAATCTGATCGGAAATGGTCAGAAGTTCATCAAGATCTTCGGAAATCAGAATTACGGCAGAACCATTCTGACGCGCTTCAAGGAGGCGGCGATGGACTTCGGATTGCGCGCCAACGTCAAGGCCACGCGACGGCTGATTGGCCAGAATAAGTTTGGGTGATTTTTCCAGAACACGCGCCAGAATAAGTTTCTGGATATTACCGCCCGACAAAAGGCGCGCTGGCGCATCCGGGCCGGGACAGCGGACATCATAATCCTTGATCGCGTGTTCAGCGCGTTTGCGAATAGCATCGAAATCAAGGAAGCCGAATTTCTGGTAACCGGCATTACGGACATCTTCGATGGCGATGTTTTCAGCCACCGTCATCGATCCGACGATGCCATCATGATGGCGGTCTTCGGGGATGCGGGCGATGCCGTTTTGCGCAAATTTGTGGGCGTCGAATTTTTCGACCTTTTCACCGAAAATCTCGACCGAACCCTGATCGGGTTTATCAAGGCCCGCAATCAGTTGCGCAAGGGCAGCCTGCCCATTGCCCGAGACGCCTGCAATCCCGAGAATTTCCCCTTCGCGGGCCATGATGGAAACGCCATGAAGCGACCGCCGTGAATCCCCGCGATCAATCGTGATATCGGTTAGCGTAATGACTGGTTTGCCCGGCGCGCGCGCGACGCGGCGACTGACTGGAACTTCACGACCAACCATCAGTTCCGCAATCGAGCGATGATCAGCATCGCTTGTCATCATTTCACCGACCTTTTTACCGCCGCGCAGAACAGCAATACGGTGCGATACGGCCAGAACTTCAGCCAGTTTGTGGGCGATAATGATGACAGCCAGCCCGTTCTGGGCCAGTTTGCGCAGGATGGCAAACAGGCTGTCGGCTTCTTGCGGGGTCAGAACCGCAGTTGGTTCATCAAGAACCAGAAGCCGTGCGTCGCGATAAAGCGCCTTAAGGATCTCAACACGCTGCTTTTCACCAACGGTCAGCTTGTGAACCGGCTGATCAAGGTCAACATTAAGGCCCGAACCGGCCATCAATTCGGCCAGTTTGGCGCGTGCCTTGGTGCGGTCGCGGCGTAGCCGGAAAATCGGCTCGGTGCCAAGAACGATGTTATCAAGACCGGTCAGGTTTTCGGCCAGGGTGAAATGCTGATGAACCATGCCGATCCCGGCATCAAGGGCAGCCTGCGGGGCGCCCGGTTCAAGCTGTTCAAGGTTTCCATCGCGCGCAGCAACCGTGACGGTGCCTTCGTCTGCGACATAGTGACCGAACAGGATGTTCATGAGCGTGGTCTTGCCCGCGCCATTTTCGCCAAGCAAGGCAACAATTTCGCCCTTGTGGACCGTCAGGTCGATGGCGTCATTGGCGATAAGCGGGCCAAATCTTTTGGTAATGCCTGCAAGCGCAAGCAGCAGGTCTTGGGATATTTCAGGTGATGTTTGCGCAGCAGATGACATCCGGGTAATCCGTTTTGTTTTTATGCGTCACGCTGTAGGGCGAAGTGCCGATGGTGCGGGACCCGAACGCAAAGAGCAAGCTTGGCGACAAGATGTCTGCATCGGATTTACAGCACTGGCATGATGGGGTGCGGTGACGGCCCCGATTGGTTCAAACCCGGGAAACAGGGTCAAACGGCAAAGGGCAGTCCGGCTTCTACACCGAACTGCCCCCGCATTTTAAGCAAATCTTACATCGAAGATTTCGGTTCTTCGTCATTCACGGTGACGGTGAACTTGCCACCAAGGATTTCAGCCTGTTTGGCTTCGACCTTGGCAACAGTGCCTTCCGGAAGGAGGCTTGCGTCAAGAACGACGCTGCCGCCGCCAAATTCCATGTAGCTGAACTTGCCGTAATCTTCGGCTTTGAAGTTGCCAGCTTTGACCGCTTCGATGGCATGATCAATGGTTGCTTCCATGTGCCAGAGCGCCGAACCAAGAATGGTGCCCGGATAATCAGCAGCCGTGTCGATCACGTTGCCAACTGCCAGAATGCCGCGTTCCTTGGCCGCATCAGATACGCCGAAACGTTCCGCATACATGACGTCCGCACCCTTGTCGATCATCGCAAAGGATGCTTCCTTGGCCTTGGGCGGGTCGTACCAGCTGTTGATGAAGGTCACCATGAATTCAACATCCGGGTTGACCGATTTTGCACCTTCCATGAAGGCATGCATCAAACGGTTGACTTCCGGGATGGCAAAACCGCCAACCATGCCGATTTTGTTCGATTTGGTCGCCGCACCGGCAGCCATGCCGACAAGATAGCTCGGTTCGTGAATGAAGTTGTCAAAGACCGAGAAATTGTCGCCATCCGGGGCAAAGCTTGATCCCATCAGGAAGGCCGTTTTCGGATAATCAGCAGCAACCTTGCGGGCTGCGCGTTCAACGCCAAAGACTTCACCAACAATCAGATCAGATCCGTTTTCGGCATATTCGCGCATGACGCGCTCATAGTCGGTATTGGCGACGTTTTCAGAAAACTCATAGGAAATATCGCCACGTTCCTTGGCTGCGTTCAGCGCCTTGTGAATGCGCGAAACCCATTGTTGTTCGACCGGAACGGTGTAAATGGCCGAAACTTTAAGCGGGTCGGCCTGTGCGGGCGTGCCAAAGCCAAAGGAAACCACTGCTGCTGCGGCCGCCATGGCCGAAAGCAATGCACGGCGGGAAAGGCTAAAAGTGCCTGACTTCATTTTGTCCCCCTGAAGGTTATTGCCGTTATGCGAAGTTCAACTTTTGTGCATAGATTGTGGGCAGATTGTATACACGATCAGAAATGAGGCAAAGGGTGTTCTGTCCAAATGGTCAGTTTTTGTTATTTTACCCGGAAAACCGGACCTTTGGCGCAATAAAACCGGCTTTTGGCGTGTATAAGTTATTGTTTATTCACCCAAAAGGTGATTTTGCGCTTTTGATGTGTGACATTCGGGGGATCAAACAGAAAGCAGCCCTGCGGAGTCCGGCCGGTCTGACCGCGTGATCGGGCAATTGGGGGCGGGGTGGATTGCCGACCCAAAATCTTCCGGTTTTTGGAGCAGACCGGTTAAGATTGTCTAAACAGATCACCCACTTTCTAACACAATGCGAATCCTTGAAAAATTTCGGAGTCGCCAAAGAAAAATTTCGAAGCTGGTTAACCCTTTCATTAACTATTTCGGTTGATGCTTTCCTCAAGATTTCAAGGGGGAACCTAGAAGGCATCATGACTAAAAAAGCAACTTTACCACTTGATCAGGTTCTGGTCGGCGATTGCATCGAGCTGATGAACAGCTTGCCGGAAAAATCGGTTGATCTGATTTTTGCCGATCCGCCCTATAACCTTCAGCTTGGCGGCGATCTGCTGCGTCCGAACAACTCCAAGGTCGACGCTGTTGACGACCATTGGGACCAGTTTGACAGTTTCCGCCATTATGACGAATTCACCCGCGACTGGCTGACGGCTGCGCGCCGGGTGTTGAAGGATACCGGCGCGATCTGGGTGATCGGTTCGTATCACAACATTTACCGCGTTGGTAACATGCTCCAGGACATCGGTTACTGGATCCTCAACGACATTGTCTGGCGCAAAACCAACCCGATGCCGAATTTCCGCGGCAAACGTTTCTGCAATGCGCATGAAACGCTTCTGTGGTGTTCGAAAAGCGAAGAGCAGAAAGCCATCACCTTCAATTATGAAGCGATGAAACAGCTGAATGAAGGCCTTCAGATGCGTTCTGACTGGCTGATGCCGATTTGCTCGGGTTCGGAACGTCTCAAGGATGAAAAGGGTAAAAAGGTCCACCCGACCCAGAAACCCGAAGCCCTTCTTCAGCGCGTGCTGATGGCAACCACCCGTCAGGGTGATGTGGTTCTCGACCCGTTCTTCGGGACGGGCACGACCGGTGCTGCGGCACGTCGTCTGGGCCGTCACTTCATCGGGCTTGAGCGCGAAGAAACCTATGCCGAAGCCGCGCGTGATCGGATTGCCAAGGTCCAGATGCTTGATGGCGACAGCCTTGAACTGACCGAATCGAAACGCTCTTTGCCGCGGATTCCGTTCGGTGCGGTAATCGAACGCGGTCTGCTGTCGCCGGGCGACAAAATCTATGACAACCGTGGCAATGTGGCTGCGATGGTCCGTGCCGATGGCTCGATCAGCCACAAGGACAATGCCGGTTCGATCCATCAGATCGGCGCACATGTCCAGGGCGCACAGGCTTGTAATGGTTGGACTTATTGGCATTACAAGTGTGACGGACGTCTGGTTTCGATCGATAATTTGCGCAGCCAGCTGCGCAAGGAAATGGGTCAGGTCCCCGCCTGATTCTGATCGGAAAAACCGATTAAATTATTGATGCCCATAGGCCGGTGCGATTGAAAAATTGCACCGGCTTTTGCTTTTTGCCCAAAAACTTGCTATGACTTGCAGACCAAATATTATCCGCAAGGATAGATGGAGTAGGCCATGCAAGCAGGCGCAGTAGGCGGTGCAGGATACGCACCCAACCCGGTTCAGATTCAGCAGGCGACCGCCCCGATTGCTGAAGCGGGCAACAATGACCTGAATTCGCCGCCGACACAGCGGGTTGAGCAAACAGCAGAAACAGAAACCTCGCAGCAGGCAGCGCCGGCCCCGACCGGGGGACGTGGACAGGTAATCGATATTTACGCCTGATCGCGCCGTAGCAAGGTTAAAAACAAAAAGGGCCCGTGAGCAATCACGGGCCCTTTCACGTGCGGGCAATACGTCAACGCTGGTTTAGCGGTATTTCAGGGCGTGGCGGACAATTTTCTTCATGATTGTCGGTAAGGCAAAATCGGCCAATCCGTCAATGGTGGTCCAACTGCCATTCATCCGGTCTGCCTGATCGGCGGGAACGGTGGTCGCAAGAACACTGACATTGAGATGGAAGTGGGTAAAGGTATGGCCGACCGTTCCGTCAAGTTCGGACCATTTTGCCGAGATCGGTGCTTCGGACAACATGACGTCATCGGGGGCTTCGATTGCGCGCCAGTCACTTCCTGGAACTTCATAAAGGCCGCCGAGCAGTCCCGTTTCGGGGCGTCGACGTATCAGAATACGTCCATCATCCTCGCGCCGGATCCAGAAGGCATATCCGACACGGGTCGGCTTGGCTTCCTTCTTCCGTTTCTTCGGAAGATCTGGTGCGATGCCCGATTTGCGGCCTTCGCAATCAGCCTGCCAGGGACAGATGCCGCAAGCCGGATTGCGCGGCGTGCACACTGTGGCGCCCAGATCCATCAGGGCCTGGGCATAGTCACCGGGCCGGTTGGCCGGTGTCAGGGCTGCCGACTTTTCCTTGATTTCCGGTTTGACGTCGGGAAGTGGCGTTTCAAGTGCAAACAGGCGTGAAATCACCCGTTCGATATTGCCATCCACCGGACTTGCATGCCGGTTAAAGGCGATGGCTGCGACCGCGCAGGCGGTGTAGGGACCAATACCGGGCAGTTTCAGCAAGCCTTCCTCGGTATCGGGGAAAATGCCAGCATAGTCGCTAGCGACCACTTTGGCGCATTTGTGCAGATTGCGAGCACGGGCGTAATATCCAAGCCCCTGCCAGGCATGAAGCACGTCATCAAGTTCGGCACTGGCAAGATCGGTCACAGTCGGCCAGCGTTTCAGAAAGGCCGCGAAATACGGACCGACGGTTTGTACCGTGGTTTGTTGCAGCATGATTTCGCTGAGCCAGACGTGATAGGGATTAGGCGTTTCGCCCGGTTCCGAGCGCCACGGTAATGTGCGGTGATGTCGGTCATACCATTCAAGCATGGTCTGACCGAGGCGGGCGATATCGTCAGTGGTGAAATGCACGGCGTTCCCGTGTTATGTTGTGATTGCGATTTACGGGTAAAGTCAGACCGACCCTACGAAAGAACCGGGCGTGAGCAAGCAAAAAGATATGACTGGTACGAAAACTGCTGCTGCGATGGATCAGACATCCTCGTCGGTTGACGCCAAAAACGCGGTCAAAAAGCGCCAGAAAATTACCCCGATGGGCAGTTCTGAACGCCGGATGGGCTTGCGTAATGTTGCCCCTTTGGTTGGCAACCTGACGCGTCCACTGGTGCGCAAGCGCGGCTTTTTCCAGACGGAAATCATCCTGCATTGGGCGGAAATCGTCGGACGTGATCTTGAACAATTCACGATGCCGGTGAAATATTCCCCGCCACGCGGCGAAAATGCCGGGGGCGGGACGCTTGTCATCCGCGTAACCGGACCTGTCGCAATCGAGCTGCAACACCGGATGCCCCAGATCATTGATCGGGTGAATACCTATTTCGGGTATCGGGCGGTTGACCGGATCAAGATGATGCAGGGCGATATTTCCCGTCCTGAACGCACCGTTCACCGTCCGACTATTGTGCCCGAAGGCGACATCACCCAAGCCAGCCAGATCAATATCGACAAGATCGAAGACCCGCATCTGCGCGAAGTCCTGACCCGACTGGGGCGTCACATCGCCGGTGCCAACGGTGCTGCAAAGCCGGGCACTGGCAAAAAATAGTCCCCCGGGGATATGGGCAAGTCCGTCAAATCACGGTGTTTTGGTGTTGCTGACGGACGTTGATTGCCACCTGTTTTGGGGGGCGATTATCGAATCAGTTTCCTGAAATGAACGAACACGGTCTTGCCGCATTTTCCCGGCAGCTTGGCGACTCGTTGGTGCAATAGCAGTTTTGGGGGGCGTGTTGACTCCTGCGCTGCAACAGGCTTGTAATCACAAAACTTTGTTTTAACGGAGGTTTCCTTGCTAAAGGCGGTTAAGTTTCTTGCAGGTGCGTTTCTGATTGCGATCGGTGTCGCTGGTACGCAACAGGCACATGCAACAGAATGGAAAGAACATGTGCTGGGTGATGAGAATGCACCGGTCACGATGATTGAATATGCATCTTTGACCTGTCCTCATTGTGCGACCTTCCACAATGAAGTTCTGCCCGAACTCAAGGAAAAGCTGATTGATACCGGAAAACTTAAACTGGTTTTCCGTGATTATCCGCTTGATGCGGTTGCCCTGCGCGCAGCAGCTGTTGCGCAATGTGCGGGCGATGACCGTTATTTCGGTGTGCTGAGCATGCTGTTCAAATCGCAGCTGACCTGGGCCCGTTCACAAGACCCGATAGACGGGATCAAGCAGGTTGTCCGTTTCGGTGGCATGAATGGGGATGCCGTTGATGCGTGTCTGGCTGATCAGGACATGATTGATGCAATCGTTGCTTCGCGCATGAAAGGCGAACAGGAATACAATGTTTCCTCGACGCCGAGTTTCGTCCTTGATGGTGAAACCATTGCCGGTTCGCGTGACGCTGAATTCTTCATCGAAAAAGTCGAAGACCTTATCGACTAAATAAAACAAATCTGCCGGATACCGTGGTCACGGTGTCCGGCATCAGGGGCAGAGGTCGGACCGGGGGACATGATTGGTCCAGTTTAAATCGCTAAAGCTGACGGGGTTCAAATCCTTCGTCGATTCAACAGACTTACTGGTTGAAGACGGGCTGACAGGTGTTGTCGGCCCGAATGGCTGTGGCAAATCCAATCTTGTTGAAGCACTGCGCTGGGTGATGGGCGAAACGTCCGCCAAACAGATGCGCGGTTCTGACATGTCCGACGTTATCTTTGGCGGGACATCGTCCCGTCCTGCCCGAAATGTGGCCGAAGTTTCTGTGACGCTCGATAACAGCGAACGCAAGGCCCCGGCCATGTTCAACGATTTCGAGCTTCTTGAAGTTACCCGTCGTATCGAGCGCGGTGGCGGATCGAATTACAAGGTCAATGGCAAGGATGTCCGTGCGCGCGATGTCCAGTTGCTGTTTGCCGATGCGGCGACCGGTGCACGATCCAATGCCATGGTCTCCCAGGGCAAGATTGGTGCACTGATCGGGGCCAAACCGATCCAGCGTCGTTTGATTCTTGAAGAGGCCGCGGGCATTACCGGTCTGCATTCGCGTCGTCATGAGGCCGAGCTGCGCCTGAAAAACGCAGAACAGAATATGGAACGTCTTGAAGACGTTCTTGTGCAGCTTGATGCGCAGCTTGCGAGTTTGCAAAAACAGGCCCGTCAGGCCGAACGGTATCGCAAGCTTTCCGACAGCATCCGCGAGACCGAGGCATTACTGTTCCATATCCGCTGGACCGAGGCGCAGAAACGTCAGAATGATGCGCGTGAATTGCTGGTGGCGGGTGAAAGTGCGGTCCGTGATCTGACATCCTCGGTGACCGAGGCGACAACGGTTCAGGCTCATATTGCGGCAAGCCTTCCGGATTTGCGCAAAAAAGAAGCCGACGCCGCAGCAGCGCTACAACGTCTTTTGATCGAACGCGAAGGCCTTGATAAAGACAAGGCCCAGATCGAAACCCAGATGAGCCAGCTTCGCGCCCGCATCCAGCAGATTGATGCCGACCTTGCGCGTGAAGCTGAACTGGCAAGCGATGCACAGGGTGCGCTTGAAAAGCTGAAACGTGAACGTGAAGAACTCAGCGAAGCCCAGGGTGGCGAGGATGACGAGCTTGATGAAGCCAAGGAAAGGGTCGCCGAAAAGGCCATCCGGGTTGAAGAGCTTGAAGGTGCGGTCGATGCCCTGACCAACAAGGTCGCCGAGGAAGAAGCCCGTCTTAAATCCGTCCAGCAGCGCTTAAGCGAGCTTAATACCCGCCGCAACCGGTTGACCGAACGTCACGACGAGGCGGTGGCAAAGCTTGATGATATTCGCATCGAGGCCGACTTTACCGAGGCCCTTGAAGAAGCAAACATGCATCTTGAGGAATGCGAAGAGCTTTGCGAGCAACGCAAAATGGCGGTCGAAGAAGCCGAGATGCGTCTGGCCGAAATGCGCGACCGCGAGGACGGCCTGAAAACCGCCGAAAGCGACGCCCGAGATGCCCTGCGTGATGCCGAAAGCCGCAAGGCGCGCCTGATGGCCGAGATCGAGGCGCTTGAAAGTCTGCTTAAGGGCGGGGATGACGATAAATATCCCGGCGTGATCGAAGACATCACCGTGCAAAGCGGTCTTGAACTGGCAATGGCAGCGGCCCTTGGCGAAGACCTTGATGCGCCTGATGCACCTGATGCCGCGATGCATTGGTCGGCCATTGATCCGGCGACCGACGATCCGGCTTTGCCTGACGGGGTAAGTGCCCTCGCCAAATTTGTCGAGGCACCGGCACTTCTGAACCGTCGCCTGTGGCAGATCGGTATTGTCGATGATGAGGCGACCGGTAATTTCCTGTCGAAGAATTTGAAAGTCGGTCAACGACTGGTGTCACGCGAAGGTGCGCTTTGGCGTTGGGATGGCTATCGCATTCTGGCCGGTGCCGAACTTCCGGCGGCTGTGCGTTTGCGTCAGCGTAACCGGCTTGATGAGCTGCGCGGTGAACTTGAAGAAGCCGACGGCGTTGTCGAAGCTGCCCTTGAGCGGTCCGAAATTGCCAGCGAAAATGTCGAACGGCTTGATGAAGAAATCGAAGCTGCGCGCAATGCCGAACAGGAAGCCCACCGTGCTGTGCGTGAGGCAGAAGGCACCCTGTCGCGGGCCCGCGAGGAAATCGCCAATATCAAGCGCGATGCCAGTGCCATCGAAAGCCGTCTGCAAAACGCTGAAGAGGCCGAAAAACGCGCCAAACAGGACCTTGATGAAGTCATCGCCGAACAGGAAGAGCTTTCTGCCCTGCCTGAGGAAAGCAGCGAAGGCCTTATGGAAATCAAGGCTGAACTGATCGAACAGCGTGCCAATCTTTCCGATGCGCGCGCCGATCAGATGGAAGCAAGAAGTCTGCTTGAACGTATGCAAAGTGCGATGTCAGGCCGTCGCAAGCGGCTTGAGTTTGTTGAAAACGAAATTGCCACCTGGAACGAACGTGCATCGGGTGCGGGTGAACGTGTTGCCGAATTGCGCGACCGTCAGGAAGAAGCCCGCATGGAGATCGAGGAGCTTGAGCTTAAGCCCGACGAAATCGAAGAACGCAGGGCGATCCTGTCTGACCGGATCGAGCTGTCTGACCAGACCCGCAAGGACGCGGCAGATGAGCTGCAAAAGGCCGAAAACGCCCAGCGTGAAGCGGATCAGAACCTTAAGGAAGCTGAACAGAAGTTGGCCGAAGCCCGCGAAGGCCGTGTGAGGTGTGAAGCATTGCTCGAACAGGCCGAACAGCATCGCCGCGATTTGATCGAGCGTATCCGCGAACGCGTCAATGCCACGCCCGATCAACTGGTCGAACTTGGTCAGATTGACCTGACCAAGGAATTGCCGTCCGAAACCGATATCGAAGCGCGCCTGCAACGCCAGTCACGCGAACGCGAAAATCTTGGCGCGGTTAACTTGCGTGCCGAAGTCGAACTGGCGGAATTGCAGGAACAGAAAGACACGATGGTGTCTGAACGCGATGATTTGATTGCTGCCATCGACAAGCTGCGCAATGGCATCAATCAGCTCAACCGCGAAGCTCGTGCGCGCCTTAAAACCGCGTTTGACGAGGTCGACAAACATTTCCAGCAACTGTTTGTGCGCCTGTTTGGTGGCGGTGGCGCGCATCTTATGCTGACCGATGCAGATGATCCGCTTGAAGCCGGACTTGAAATCATGGCGTCCCCGCCGGGCAAGAAGCTTCAGCATCTTTCCCTGCTTTCCGGTGGGGAGCAGGCTTTGACGGCGGTCGCACTTCTGTTTGCAGTGTTCCTGACCAACCCAGCCCCGATCTGCGTGCTTGACGAGGTCGATGCACCGCTTGATGACGCCAACGTTGACCGCTTCTGCAAGCTGCTTGAAGCGATCGGGCGCCATGCCAATACCCGTTTCCTTGTCATCACCCACCACCGTATGACCATGGCCCGCATGAACCGTCTGTTTGGTGTGACAATGGCAGAACGTGGCGTGTCGTCGCTGGTATCGGTCGACCTTCATCAGGCCGAAGTCTATTCCAAAAAAGAACAGACCGAGCTCGATTTTACAAGCTAGGGTCGCCGTCGCGTTTTCAGGTGCGATTAGATTATCCGAAGTTAATAAACTGATAGGGTGCTCAATGTTAAACCGAGATTGAAATTCAATGACGGTGAAGAATTGATGTCCCAGAAAGTGCGTGAGCTTTACGAACAGTTTCCTTATCCCCTGCGAGACCCGCAGGACGAAAAAGACCGTTTGTTGATGCCGCCGCTCGACAATCTGTCCCGGGTTAATCACTACTGTTTTGGGGGAGCCGGGGGGATCGACGGATCATTCCGTGCCCTCGTTGCCGGAGGCGGTACGGGTGATGCCATGGTCTGGCTTGCCGAACAGCTCCGCGATGTTGGTGGCTCGGTGACATATCTTGAACCGTCCGAAGCCAGCACCAGGGTGGCACGTGCACGTGCCGAGGCGCGCGGTCTTGCGAATGTTACCTATGTTAAGGCGACGATTGCCGAATTTGCGCGATCAAAGCCCGAACCGTTCGACTACATCAATTGCGCCGGCGTTTTGCACCATCTTGAAAACCCGCCAGAAGGGCTTCGTGATCTGACTTCGGTTTTGAAGCCTGACGGGGCGATGGGCGTTATGGTGTATGGCGAACATGGTCGTCTTGCGGTGACCGAATGGCGCAAGATGATCGAACCGCTTCTCGTCAACAAAAGTTTGTCCGAACAACTTGCCATGACGCGCACGTTGCTGGGCAATCTGCCCGACGACAATATGCTGCTCAAGATGGGCGGTGGTCCGGGGTTCATCAAAGGATTGCTTGAAAACGATCCTGAAATTGTTGATTTGCTGCTTCATCCTGTCGAATGTGCCTATGACGTTCACGGGGTCTATGACTTTGCCGCATCAGCGGGTTTGCATGTTGCGGCCTTTACCGGATTTTTCGGGTTCGGCGGGACGGGCAAGGCGCATTACGCGGTTGGCAATCTGGTACGAGATCCGGTCTTGTTGCGGGAACTTTCGGCCAAGCCACTCCGCGATCAGCAGGCATTTTGCGAACGTTACAGCGGGGCCATGCCGCTCCATGCGTTTTATCTGACCCGTGAAGACCGTGCGCAGGTGGCAGAAATGCTGCCGGATGGGGAACTTGCACCATATTTCTTTGTCAAACCGGATGACACATTCTTTGATGATCTGGTTGCCCTGGCAGGCAAGCCGGTCCTGATCGAAGATGGCAGTGGCAATGCCGTTGACCTGACAGGCGGTCCTGATCTGGCGCGATTGTTATCGGTGTTTGATGGCAAGAACACGGTGGCCGATCTGGTCCAGATTCTGCGTGACGAGATTCTGGTCAAACAGCCCATCGATATGAATTCGATTGCCATCAACACGCTTGGAGCTGTCTGGGCGTTGTTCCACAAGTTTGACTGGATGCTGGCAAGCCGTCCCGATGGCTGGCAAAAATCCGAAAGCGAACGTCGATTGAGCATCCGCAAACTTTGAGGCTGTGATCGTCGAGATTCTCGTTTGTGAATTGTGTTTTGAGCGACCCGGGGTGAATCGACCAACCTGTGGTGCAACTGGTCGGGAAAAACTACGCCAACACCGTAAAATATCGACCAGAATCACTGAAAATCGCAGGCGCATGTGAAATTAGATCACATTGTAATATGTTGCGCTCTTTGCTGCCAAATCCATGATAACCAAGGGAAACTGCCGGTTGCAGCCGACCTGCTTGCAAAAATGGCAGCTTAATCGTCTGCGACTATTGCCTAAGTGCAAAAGTGTTTTCCTTCACATTATTCAATATAAGATATTGTTATAAAAAGACTTATGCCTGTTTTGATCCCGCTTGCGAGGCGGGGTTTTACAGCTTGACAGCCCATGGGGTGCTAAGTATGTTGCCCGCGCATTTCCTTGCGACGTTTGCGAGGTTGCCAAAGCGGGGTTCACGACAATGAGCGATGATAAAGATCGCGCTTCATTAGAAGAGCTGGAAAGCAAGCTGGCAGCTGTAGCAGGCAAACGCGAAGAGACGCGCGGCCCGAACCGGGCGACTGGCAAACCGTCCCAAGGGATGGCACTAGGCATGAGAATTTCGGCGGAAATGATCGCTGCTGTTCTTGTTGGCTTGTTGATTGGCTGGGCGCTGGATCGGGTGCTTGATACGACGCCTTGGCTTCTTGTCCTGTTCGTTTTTCTCGGGGCAGGTGCCGGAGGCTTGAACGCTTATCGTGTTGCCAGAGGCTATGACAGTGCTGTCGGTCTTGGTCGTGCGATAAGGGAGCACAAGCAGGGGGACGGGGAATAACCCCGAAGCCTTATAATATTGAGCGAGGATTACGGTGGCTGGACCGCTAGAGCAGTTTGAAATCAAGCCCTTGGCCGAGCTTTCGCTTGGTGGCATTGATATTTCCTTCACCAACTCCGCCCTTTGGATGGTAATCGCAGCCGTTCTCGTAACGTGCTTCATGACGCTGTCCATGCGTCGCGGTGCATTGGTCCCGGGTCGCTGGCAGGGTGCTGCCGAGGTGATGTACGAATTCGTCGCCAATATGCTCAAAGATAACGTTGGAAGCGCGGGTCGCAAGTACTTCCCGTTCATTTTTACGTTGTTCATGTTCGTTATGTTCGGGAACCTGCTTGGCATGATCCCGCACAGCTTTACATTTACGAGCCACATCGCGGTTAACTTCGCGCTGGCTCTGGTGATCTTCATCGGTGTGACGGTCATCGGCTTTATGCGTCATGGTACGCATTACCTTCGGATGTTCTTCCCCGAAGGTGCGCCGATTGCGACTGCGATCATTCTGGTCCCGATTGAAATCATCTCCTATTTCTCTCGTCCGTTCAGCCTGGCTATCCGACTGTTTGCAAACATGACCGTCGGCCACATCATGCTGAAAGTTATCGGTGGGTTCGTCGGCCTGATTGGCATTCTCGGCGTGCTTCCGTTCGCTCTGCTGACGGGGATTACTGTTCTGGAGTTCGGCATTGCTGCGCTTCAGGCTTATGTGTTCACAATTCTCACCTGCATCTATCTCCATGATGCAATCCACATGCACTAATGTGTGTGGTTTGGTGTGATCTCTTCTGATTGCCTTTAAGAAATTCGAAAGGGTGAAGTTATGGAACTCGATGCTGCTAAGATGATCGGTGCTGGCCTGGCTGCTATTGGCATGATT
>Ga0207828_100229_pt1 | contig 35759 bp, 29 predicted proteins | sample TtaePargueraPR_11_FD_187276 | JGI IMG/M metagenome (GOLD analysis project Ga0207828, IMG submission 187276) | Aerobic enrichment media microbial communities from Bioluminiscent Bay, La Parguera, Puerto Rico - Tt and P2 (3) (SPAdes) | ecosystem: Environmental > Aquatic > Marine > Unclassified ...
AAAAACTTTTCAAGCGCTGTGCGGCTTGCCACAGCCTTGATGCTGGTGTGAACAAGGTCGGCCCAAGCCTTGCGGGTTCGTTCGGTCGTGAATGCGGCACGGTTGAAGGTTTTAAATACGGCAAGGGCTATCTTGCAGCCTGCGAAAAAGGGTTTGTTGCTGACGAAGCGTTCCTGACCGATTACCTCAAGGATCCGTCGGCTAAGCTCAGTGAAATCGCGGGCTCCAAGGAACGTTCCAAAATGGCGTTCAAACTCAACAAGGATGAAGATGTTGCCGACATCATCGAGTTCCTGAAAGCTCAGTAACACTTCCATTATCTTGCAATACGAAATGGCCGGAGCGACATGCCCCGGCCATTTTTGTTATTTGTGACCTCTTTACAATCTCTGGCAATACGTCCTGGGTATTGCAGATACCTGTTTCGCAAACGCGCTATGCCGCCTCGCGCCGACGCAAAAGTTCTTCGCCAACCGAACGCATCTGCTCCACCGTCGCGACATCCAGGGTCGCGGTGACTTCAAGGTCACGATCTTCATAGACGTCACGATCAGGATGTTTTTGCGCCCAGTCGGCCACCGCCTGATCGCGTTCGCGGATCAGTTGTTCAATCTGCGGCCGGAAAAGCACCATCATACCTGATACCCAGCGATTGACCGGCCAGGACGGCTGGGCATGGTCGATGACAAAACCATCAAGCATGCCGATGACGTCTTCGGCGTCATACCAGACTTCGCCGGTGACCCAACGGTTGGTGGTAAACAATCGCTGGCAAAAGCCGAACTCATCCATCGAAAACGCGATCAGGTGCGAAAGTGCGTCGTTCGGCCCCTCGGGATAGGCGAATCCTTCGATCTGTTTGGGCTTGCAGCCATCGGGCATCCCGCGCGGACGCATGAATGTATGGAAATGTCCGTGCTCATCCCAGTCCCGGCGTTCTTCCTTGGGATGGGCATGATAATAGAACTGCGCATGTGACTGGCGATCATAGACATCGCCTTCAGGGTAGTGGTTCCATTCATAGAACGTCCCCGACCCCTTTATCAGTTCGCCGACGATGTTATCGCCCGTCGCTGTCAAAACGCGGTGACATTCCATAACATCGCGTCCCGCGGCCAACATCTTTTCAAGCTGATCTGTCGGGATAGACGCCAAATCGAGTTTGTCTTCAGTCATTTCTTTACCAACATCGTTGCGATCCACCCGTTATTCCTTTTGCAAAGAATAAGGCGGTTTGCGACCGATCACGCCAATAAACCCCTTTCAACAGTTAGTGATTTGATGGCGGTTTGCAACAATCGTCTCGGGCGGTCAGTGATCGCGCATCACCCGGAAACCAATCAGGATGTGCTTGAGATATTCCGGGCGGGCGTGACGGGCTGCCGGGCGACAAACCCCGCACCCGCGATCATCCCATGATCCGCCCTTAACTGTGCGATAGCCTGGCTGGGAAGATGAAGACGTCCATTCAAACACCTGCCCGACACCGTCAAGCACACCATATGGCCCGGCCTCGAACTGGCCGACCGGCATGGTATCAAACGGTCCGCTATCAGCGCTGTTCAGGCGGCTTGCATCGAAAATATTTCCCCAAGGATAGAACGTGCCATCCGGGCCACGCGTCGCCTTTTCCCAATAAAGCTCATCGGGCAAGTGCCAGCTTTCACCCGTCTTTTCGCTCAGCCAACGGGTATAGGCGTTGGCATCCTGCCACGACACCAGAACGACGGGATGATTGCCACGCCCGCGCGGGGGACGACCATCATTCCAAAGGAATGGTACGATGGTGTCATAGTTATAAATCAGCCCCTGACGTTCCCAGTCTTCCTGGCTTATCGTTGGTGCGGGATGGCCGGTTTCTTCGACGAAAACCGCATACTGGTCATTGGTTACCGGTGTTTTGCCGATATCATAGCCCAAAAGATGGACACGCCACTTATCGGCTTCGAGATCATACCAACGGTTACGGCGGCTGATATCATGACCATAGACCTGCTCGTCAATCTGATAGGCGTATTGCCGTTCGATTGAATCGGATCCCTGCCAGAACCAGCCAGACGGAATGTCGACCGTCTCGGGGATTCCATTACCTGCCGCCTCTGCGTTTCCCGCAAGGCCAACAACGCACGCAACAGCGCAGAACTTCCAGATTTCTGCGATACGTTCCCCGACTATCATACAAACTTCCGTCCTGATGGGCGGTGCGGCTCACGCTTTATTCAAACGAAACCCCAACTTATGCCCCCTTTATAACTGACCCCAAGATGCTGAACTTTTGTCGCACTTTCAATCGGTTTGACAGTTTTCAACCGGCATTTCTGACATGCATTTTATCTAATGGGCTTCTAATCAATTGTAGGCAAACACCTTTTTGAACACGATGGTCTCACACAACAGTGAAACCATGTGACGCCGCTTCAGTGAAAAATTGGATCATAGTGCGCTTACCGATGGGCGATGGAACGCCCCGGATTGAACTTACCGGATCTTCAGAGAGGCACGACATGACCAAGAAATCCATGACTTTCGCACAAAAGGCACTCATCCCGGCGATGGCAATCGGCACCAGCCTTGCCATGGCAACTCCGATGGCGATGGCGGCCCCGCTTCCGGCACCGACCGCCGAAGTGGCAAGCTGCGCACCGTGCAGCCCATGTGCAGCCAATCCTTGTGCCGCAAACCCGTGTGCTGCTAACCCGTGTGCAGCCAAAAAAGTGGTTAACCCGTGCAGCCCGTGTGCGGCAAACCCGTGCGCAGCTAATCCATGTGCTGCGAAAAACCCGTGTGCGGCCAATCCGTGTGCTGCCAACCCGTGCGCAGCAAAGTGATAATTTGATCCGTTCCAACGGCAACGGGGGCGATGCCATGGCATCGCCCCCGTTTTCTATTAAGGCAAAATGCCATCAAAGCCTACTCGCGAACAACCATCACCGAGCAATCGGCATGGCGCACAACGCGCGCGGCATTCGGCCCCAGAAGGTAATCCTTCAGTTCCGGGCGGTGGGATCCGATCACGATCAGGTCGCAATTAGTTTTCTTCGCGATCTGAAGGATGACCTCGTAAACCGTTCCCTGACCCACGATGTGCTGCACCTTGATGTCTGACGGAATATGTTCAGCCACAAATTGGTGCAGACGTTCGTTATAGGCTTCAAGAACCTTGGTTTCGTAGCCCTTCGGGAAGAATTGACCAACCATCGACATTCCAACCGTGGGCACCACGGTCAGAACATGAAGGCGCGCGCCAAAGCTTTGCGCCTGCTTGATCGCAACCGGTACGGCCTTCTTCCAGGAAGACTCATGATCAAGATCTACTGTGACCAGAATATCCTTGTACATGTTCAATCTCCCAGTCAGGCCGTACCAAGCGCGTCTTCACTGCGCTTGCGTCGGCGTTGAAGAACAATGATCCCACCCAGCAACAGGAAGGCCGGAATAAAGAAGACTTCCTTGGCCGGACGATCAGCCTCGACCTTTACCGCGGTGATTTCAAAATCGAAATCAAGCCCGGCTTTCTCGGCCGGACCGGCAAAGACCAGATCGTCGATATAGATACGACCATCTTCATTCCGGATACCGATACCGGCGTGATAAAGGCGATCCTCACCCGCGCCTGCCGGACCAAGCGGCAGCATCACAGATTTGGAGACCTCATCCCCTTCGATGCTGATGCCTTCGACATCCAGAAGGATGTTGGATTCAGGCGGCATGTTGGCCGCATCTTCGACAATGGTTGTCGCCGGCAGGTTTTCATAAGGCGGCGCAATCATATCGAGCCAGAAACCCGGCCGGAACAGGGTGAACGCGATCAACAGCAGTGCCGCACTTTCCCACAGCTTGGACCGGGCAAAGAAATACCCCTGCGTCGCTGCGGCAAAGACCAGCATGGCGATTGTCGAAACAATGATCACCATCACCACATCCAGCGGATGATCCAGACCGATCATCAGAAGTTGCGTGTTGAACAGGAAAAGGAACGGCAGAACAGCGGTGCGCATTGAATAGAAGAATGCGACGAAGCCTGTCTTCATCGGATCAGAACCCGAAACAGCAGCCGCCGCAAAGGATGCCAAACCAACAGGCGGCGTCACATCGGCCATGATGCCGAAATAGAAGACGAACAGATGAACCGCGATCAGTGGCACGATCAGACCGTTCGCCGCCCCCAGTTCAACGATCACCGGTGCCATCAGGCTCGAAACCACGATGTAGTTCGCCGTGGTCGGAAGCCCCATGCCAAGGATCAGGCTGATCACCGCCGTAAAGATCAGGATCAGCATCAGATTGCCGCCCGAAATCAGTTCGACAAATTCAACCATCACCTGGCCGATACCGGTCAGAGAAACGGTACCAACAATGATCCCGGCAGCTGCAGTAGCAACACCGATCCCGATCATGTTGCGCGCACCGGTGGCAAAACCATCGATGACGTCGATAACACCAAGTTTTAGATCGTTGGCAAAATCGGGTTTCTGACGGAAGAAACTCTTGGCGGCATGCTGGGTCAGCATGATGAAGATCATCAGAACCGTCGCCCAGAATGCCGACAGCCCCGGTGATTTCAGCTCGATCATCAGGAACCAGACCAGGACCACAACCGGCAACAGATAATGCAGTCCGGCCTTGGCGGTTTCACCCAGTGCGGGCAGCTCTAGAACCGGCTCGTTGGGGTCGTCCATTTCAAGATCTGGATATTTGGCCGCGTAATAAAGTCCGGCAAGATAGATCGCCGCACATTCAGCCGCGACAATCCAACCGACCGCATCGCCAAACAGCTGTTTCTGGAACACGATGGCGTAATACACGAGACCGGAAAGCGCCACGAGCGACAGGACAAAAAGAAGCGACCTGATCAAGGTCTGACCAAGGGTCGAAGTGACCCGTTTCGGCAGGCCCTTCATGTTCGCCTTAAGCGCCTCAAGGTGAACAATGTAAATCAGCGCGATATAGGAAATCGTTGCCGGCAGGAAGGCATGCTTGATGACTTCGGGGTATGGAATACCGACATATTCGACCATCAGGAAGGCCGCAGCCCCCATGACTGGCGGCATGATCTGACCATTGACCGAGGAAGCCACTTCCACGGCCCCCGCCTTCTCGCCCGAAAAGCCAACACGCTTCATCAGCGGAATGGTGAAGGTACCGGTCGTCACAACGTTGGCAATCGAGGAACCGGAAATAAGCCCGGTCATTGCTGACGACAATACGGCTGCCTTTGCCGGGCCGCCGCGCATGTGACCAAGGGCAGCAAACGCCACCTTGATAAAGTAGTTCCCTGCACCCGCCTTATCGAGAAGCGATCCAAACAGGACAAACAGGAAAACAAAGCTGGTTGATACGCCAAGCGCGATACCAAACACGCCCTCGGTGGTGATCCACTGATGCGACATCGCCTTGGAGAAGCTTGCCCCACTCCATTGCAGAACGTCGGGCACCCACGGTGCATTACCAAAGAAGACATATGCCAGGAACACCATCGCAACGATCATCAGGGGCGGGCCAAGTGCGCGACGGGTTGCCTCAAGCAGCATCACAAGGCCAACGCCGGCCGCAACAAGGTCGCCCGTCGTCGGAAGCCCGGGGCGATCCGAGATTTCACGATAGAAAATGTAAATATAGGCCGCGCAAAACGCGCCAACCGCCGCCAGCACCCAATCCATGACTGGGATATAACTGCGTGGCGAATTCTTGAAGGCCGGATAGGCCATGAAGGCCAGAAAAATTGCAAAAGCGAGATGGATCGACCGTGCCTCGGTAGAGTTCAAAACGCCGAAATTAAAGATAAATGGCAATGGCGAGGCCAGCCAAAGCTGGAACAGTGACCATGCGACCGCAAGCCACAGTAATATTTTCGCCGTCAAACCACTTGGCTGACGGGCCCCTGTATCATTTTCCGCAATCAGGTCCTGCAGCCCCTGATCGACGGACACATTTTCCGTATTCTTGTCGTCAGTCATCACAAACTCCCGGTCACTACGAAAGCCATTTGAACTGGGGGTCCAGAAACAAAAAGCCTCCGTCGACACACACCCGGTCCCCTACGGAGTACTCCAACACCTAAATGACGGTGTTCATTTTATTCAATTTTTGTGAGCAAACCCGTCGGGCGCAAAAGAAAAACGGAGGGCGAAAAACGCCCTCCGTCCCAAGCCTAATTACATCAGGCCAGCTTCTTTGTAGTACTGAGCTGCGCCGTCATGCAGCGGAGCCGACAGGCCGTCCTTGATCATTTCTTCTTTTTTCAGGACTTCAAATGCCGGATGCAGCTTTTTGAAGTCGTCGAAGTTTTCAAAGACTGCTTTGACAACGTTGTAGACGATGTCGGCATCGGTGTTGGTCGAGGACACAAAGGTCGCGCCGACACCAAAGGTCACAACATCATCCGGGTTACCGCGATACATGCCGCCCGGGATGGTGGCTGCACGGTAGTACGGGTTGTCAGCGATCAGCTTTTCAATTTCCGGGCCAGCAACTTCAACCAGAACCGAATCACAGGCAGTGGTTGCTTCCTGGATCGAACCGGACGGGTGACCAACGGTGTAGATCATCGCGTCGATCTTGTTGTCGCAAAGCGCCTGGGACTGCTCAGCCGGCTTCAGTTCGGATGCCAGCGAGAAGTCATCAAGGGTCCAGCCTTTGGCAGCAAGAACAATGTCCATGGTGCCGCGCTGGCCGGAACCCGGGTTACCGATGTTCACGCGCTTGCCTTTGAGATCGTCAAAGGTCTTGATGCCGGCATCTGCACGGGCAACAACGGTGAACGGCTCCGGATGGACGGAGAATACAGCGCGCAGGTCTTCGAACGGACCCTGGTCTTCGAATTTCGAAGTCCCGTTATAGGCATGGTACTGCCAGTCAGACTGGGCAACGCCCATGTCCAGCTCGCCGGTACGAATGGTGTTGATGTTGTAGACCGAACCACCCGTGGATTCGACCGAGCAACGAATACCGTGCTCTTTGCGATCCTTGTTGACCAGACGGCAGATCGCGCCACCGGTCGGATAGTACACACCAGTCACACCACCGGTACCGATGGTGATGAAACGGTTTTCCTGTGCCGAGGCCTGACCGGCAAACAGCGAGGCGCCAGCAATCGCAGCGACTGCACCCGCTACAGCGATAAGTTTTTTCATTAGGATTCGCTCCCTTTTTACACCCTATTATCAGGCATTCAAATGTTCGACATCGAACAACTGAATCAAACGGAAACATCAGAAGAATCAGATATTTCGACGATGGGGATTATAGTGTCCGACTTGGCGGAATAAAACCCTATAACCCCGAAACCTCCTGAGGAAATTCAGTATTTGTGCATATTGTCCGGTTCTTTTTGCCCTCCTACCACATGGGTTGCATAATCTGGCGGGCCTGTTCACCTGTCGCGATCTTCCGCCCCATCAAGATCGAACCATCATGTGCCTGGGCAATAAGATCAGCATTGTTCGAAGCAGGCGATCCGTCAACCCTAAGGTGATTATTTTCAAATCCGATACGCGCATGACCACCCAGTCCGGCACCCGTCAGAATGCAAGCGTTTTCATAAGGTCCAAACGCACACAACATCCATTCCGAGACATAAGGACTGGCCCCGATAAATGGCAAAAGTTCGAAGGGTTGCGACACCTGCCCTGCGGTGTAGCGCCCCAGCACGAACAAGACCGGGAATTTGTCGCCGGGCAGAACGCCGATTTCAACAAGCTGATTAAAGCGTGCCACATCTTCGGGCGCATACAGGATCAGTTGCGGCGCGATTTTGGCTTCGCGCATGAATTCGAAAAAAGATTTGAGCGCATTGAGGTCCGCATCGACGGGTGCAATTTCACGCACAGCGATTGATACCGCTTCTGGCAGCAGGTTTCTGATCATTTCCATCTGCTGCTGGGCTGTATAGATGCCAACCGCCTCGGTCGTGACCTGCAACAGCATATCATCACCAACCAATGATCTGACCTCGGTCAGCATTTCGCGGTACCGACCAACATCCAGGCTGTGTTTCTGCTCATCATCGCGGACATGCAGATGCATCATCGATGCACCGGCAGCCTTGCATTCCAATGCCGTCCTTGCGACTTCGGCTGGCGTGATCGGAATATTTGGCAGATCAGCCTGTGTCTTGCGCGCACCATTGGGGGCGGATGCAATCAGAAACGGCTTGTCACCATATCTCATCACGCCAGTCCTTCTGCCTTAAAGACATCATCAAGGGCATCTGCGAACAGATCGACGATCTCGGCGACGTCGTTTTCATCAATGATGAAGGCCGGGGCAAACAACACATGGTCACCGCGAACGCCATCAATTGTGCCGCCCATCGGATAAGCCATCAGACCGCGTGCAAAGGCCGCCTTCTTGATCTTGGCATTGATTTTTAGGGTAGGATCAAACGGGTCCTTGGTTTCACGGTCCGCGACAAGCTCCACCCCGCGAAACAGGCCGCGTCCGCGGATATCACCAACAAACGGATGCTGGCCGAGCTTTGCCTGAAGTGCCGCGACAAGGTTTTCCCCCTGCTTAACGACATTGGCCAGAAGGTTGCGATCCTTGATGGCACGTTGGGTCGCAAGCGCAGCCGCACACGCCGTCGCATGCCCCTGATAGGTATGCCCGTGCTGGAAGAAGCCGGACCCTGTCGCGATGGCATCATTGATTTTCTTAGACACAAGCACCGCGCCAATCGGCTGATATCCGGCGCCCAGCCCCTTGGCGATGGTTTGCAGATCGCCAGAAATGCCTTCCTGCTCAATCGCGTGAAGGGTGCCGGTGCGGCCCATGCCGCACATGACCTCATCAAGGATCAGCAACACACCATATTGGTCGCAAATTTCGCGCACGCGTTTGAAGTAACCCGGCACTGGTGCCAGCGCACCGGCCGTTGCCCCGACAACCGGCTCGGCCACGAATGCCGCGACGTTTTCCGCCCCAAGCTCAAGGATCGCCGCTTCAAGTTCATTGGCAACCCGAAGACCATAGGCCTCTGGCGTTTCATCATCGCGTTGATCACGATACTGGTAAACAGGTGCGATGTGACTTGCGGTGATCAGAAGCGGCTCAAACTGTTTGCGCCGCCACATATTGCCGCCAACTGACAACGCGCCAAGCGTATTGCCGTGATAGGATTGGCGACGGGCGATGACGTATTTACGGTCCGGCTGCCCGATTTCCAGAAAGTACTGGCGCGCCATTTTAAGGGCTGCTTCAGTTGCCTCTGATCCGCCAGAAACAAAATAGACTTTGTTGATGCCTTCGGGTGCCGAGGCGACCAGTTCATCGGCCAGTTCTTCCATTGCATCGGATGAAAAGAACCCGGAATGGGCATAGGCAATCTGATCAATCTGGGCATGCATGGCAGCACGGACATCCGGGTCGGAATGACCAAGGCATGACACGGCCGCCCCACCGCAGGCATCGAGATAACTCTTTCCATTCTGATCAAAAATATAGATCCCCTCCCCCCTGACTGCGCGCGGCGGGATGGATGTACTCGTGCGGTGCAGAACACGGGTTCCGGCGTTCGGGACAGGGGATTGGGCAGAGTTTGACGCGTTGGTCATGATCGGGCGTTCCGTAAAGTGCCTAGTCTTCGAGATATGTATCAAAGACAGCGAGTTGTTCTTCTGCAGCGGCAATCCGTTGCAGAGCCTTGGGGCCGCCGCGCGCGACCAGCAGGGCAACAAGTGCCTGCATCACGGAAAGGGCGGCGGTAAAACTTTGGAAAAACGACTGCGAGGTGTCGCGCACCACAAGCTTGCAATGCGCATCCATCGCAATCGGTGAAACATCAGAGGCTGTCACGGCAATGACCGGGCAATGCTGGGAACGGGCAAACTCAACAGCACGCACCGTATCGCGGATATAGGGTTTTGCTCCGACAGCAATCATGATGTCACGTCGCCCGATACCGCGCAGTTCATCGCCAAAGGTACCGGAATGGCCATCGACCAGAACGCCATTGTCGCAAAACAACCGATAAGCATAAGCAAACTGGAACGCGGCCGGATAGGCAGCCCCCCGCCCGACAATGAACACCTGACGGGCGGTTTCAATCGCCTCGCAGGCCGCAATCATGCGTGACACAAGATCCGGGGAATAAGCTGCGCTGATATTGTCGATTTCGGTGCGGCAAATGCTTTCAAGAAGATGTTGGTCCCGGTCGACATCGTTATCGGTCTTTTGCGTTTCGCGCGCGCGCCGGGCATAGCTCGCGGGCTGATCAAGCAACCGGCTTTGATAATGGTCTCGGAAATCCTGCCAGGTTTCGACGCCAATCGCAGTCATCAACCGAGTAACCGTACTTGGCGGCACATCTGCGGCACGGGCCAGTGCCCGCATGGAACGCAGAGCGACATCATTTGGATGATCCAAGATATAGCGCGCAGCCTTTTGCATTTGCGGACTAAGCTTTGCGTAATCCGAAATCAGCTTTTCACGCAGATCAGTTTGCAAACCCATCACCCGAATATCCATGCCCTGTCAGGAAGACCAAGATTACGCCACAGGCAGCCGCGACACACAACACATGTTTCAAAAATTATATCACACGAAACATCTGTTTCGTCTTCCTGTTTCATCTCTGGGCCGGGAACATTCGGTGTGACGCCTAAAAAACATGGACTTATTAGAAAAAACTGTAAAAATAAATGGACTCACAGATGAAACCTTTGCGTTTCATACAGGAAATTCAAATGTGCCCTTTGGTGGAAACCGGGGCACCGAATCGGTCGATGTCCAATGGAAACACAGATCATCGAGGCCCTTAATCAGGCACAGACAGGCATTGCGCTGTTTGATGCGGACGAACGGATTGTCTTTGCCAATCCGGCGTGGGAACAATTGATCTCCGGAATTGCCGAGGAAGACCTGATCTTCAATGAGACAGAGCTTGCCGATGGCGGCATGATTTCAGTGTGCTTCGTCAAGCCGCAAGTCCCGCAGTCCGAACGTCTTGAAACGGCCAGCTCGGCCAATGATGCCAAAATCGGCACCGTCATCATTGCCGATGACAGCGAAAGCAACCGCATGGTGGCGCGCCGCATCCTGCAGGCAGAGGGATATGGCATTGTCGAGGCCAGCAATGGCCAGACGGTGCTGAACATGCTCAAGCGCGGGGTAAATGCCGACCTGATCCTGATGGATGTTGAAATGCCGGATATGGACGGGCTGCACACCACCCGCCGTATCCGTCATATGAGCGGGCCGGTTTCGCGCACGCCGATCATTGCCTTGTCCGCCCATCAGTCGCGTGACTGGAACGTCATCGCCCGCCAATCCGGCGTGGATGATTTCATCAACAAACCCATTCAGCGCCAAAAACTGATCGAGACCATGCAGGAACTGATCATCCGGCGCAGCGGCACCACAGGGGATCCGAACGCAGCCCAAAAACGCAGCAAGGGCGCACGAATTGGTCGCGCATACCGCCCAGAATCCCTTACCAGCCCGGTTCTTGATGTTCGCATTCTTGAACAACTTTACACCGATGCCGGGGATGAAGGTGCGGGATGTGGGATTGAAATCTTCATCAATGAAACAGAGTCTCGTCTGGTCAAGATCGACAAGGCCTTGTCCGAGGATGACTTGACCACTGTTCGCAATGAGGTCCATGCGCTTAAAAGCACCTCTGGAACCTTTGGGCTGCGCCAGCTTTCCGAACTTTGCGAAACCACCCAATCCGTCTTCGAAGACAATGATCCGGATGAAGACCGCCTGCTGTCACTCTCCCGCCAAGTGGTGCAACTGGCCCCGACGGCCCTGACTGCGCTCAATCTGTATCGCAGATCACGCAGTATCAGCAGCGCGCCCCATATCTGATCCATCCAGTTCAAGCCAGATTTGCCAGACCATCAGCGCCCAGACACTAAGCGCCATATCCAGATCTTTGCCCGAAACGGCGCGCTTCCAATAAGCCGTCTTGTGATCATGCAAAATGGCGACATCGGCGAAGATCGCCTCAAGAATTCGGTTCTCTTCCCCCCACAGATATCGGGCAACACCCAAAAGCCACCTGGCTACTGGCGGATTAAAGCCGATCTTGTGGTTTTGAACATGCCCTGCTGGCAGATAGGGGGTAATGGCATGACGCCACGCGAACTTTGGACCATGTTTCAGGTGTTGCTTCGCTGTTACTGACGCCGCAATACGCACGACATCGTGCCCCAAAAGCGGCAAGCGATATTCAAGCCCATGCGCCATCCCGCAACGATCCGACATCAAAAGTTGATTGCCTGGAAGCGTCACATCGCGATCAAAATGCATCATCGCGTCTGTCAGGCTGCCGCCTAAATCAGGATGCGGTGTAATTCTGGCATCGCATTCGGGTATCACACACCGGTTGTTCCAAACGGCAAAGGCATGATTGCGCGCTCCTGACCCGCCAGCAAGAAAGCGATGGATTTCCCGTCGATTTCCCGCGCTATACAGCTTTGCCGTCAGTCGTCGCAAAGGTCTTGGCACATGGCGCCAGTATGTCTCGTAAAGCTTTGCGGCCCGATATCGCGGATAGCCGCCAAACAGCTCATCCCCACCGTCGCCAGACAGACATACTTTGACATCACCACTCACCGCCTTTGAAAGGCAGCGCATCAGGACAATCGACGGATTGGCAAAGGGCCCGCCGACACTGCGCAAGGCCGCCACAAGTTCCTGATAGATGTCCTCTGGCTGCGTCGGGGCGGCAACGACATGCAGTTCTTGTCCGAGATGCCGACACAGCTTTTGCGCAGCTTCCGTTTCATCAAGGGCCGGATCATCAAACCCCATCACGAATGCCTCGGGAATATTCTGTCCGCGTTTGCGCGCAATATCGCACGCCAATGCCGCGACACCCGCACTATCCATCCCACCCGAAACGAGACATCCCACTTCGCAATCCGCATCCATCGCATCGGCAACCGATTGACGAACGGCAGACAACAGGTCGCCAGGTGTCGGCATCTGCACATCCTTATCGGCCCGATATGCCGGGTGCACGATGTGGCCTGTGGAAACCTCGCCCGCCTGCCAACGCATGATCGTACCGGGTGGAAGAAGTTTTACGGCATCTATCCCGGTGTTGGGTGCGGGGACAAACAGATGGGCCAGATATGTCGGCTTGATGCCCTCATCACGGACAAGCGGAGCAATTGCAAAGAACGCCGATATCTCTGATGCAAAGGCAATATGACCGTCTGGACGGATCAAAACATAAAGCGGTTTGATGCCCAGCGGATCACGCGCCAGCCACAGGCAGGATTGCGCCACATCCCATAAAGCAAACGCATATTGCCCCGACAAGGTTTGGAGTACCTGTGCTAGATCACTTCCCCGCCGGATTGCGTCGGACATCAATTGCAGAACAAGTTCCGCATCATTACGGGTTTGGAATGTCAGGCCGTCGCGGGTTACCGCCTGTATCTTGCGCCGATGTCCCGCGATATAGCCGTTGAAAACCAGAACAAATCGCCCGTCCGTGCTCACAAGCGGTTGGTTGGCCTGCCCCGTCAGGTCGGTGGTGGCAAGGCGTACGCAGCCAAGGGTGATCTTCCCATTTGGATCAGGCCAGACACCCGAGCCGTCCGGCCCCCGATGGGCAAGACGTTGGAGCATCGCATTCACGGCACGGTGATCGTTTGGTTGGGTTGAGCCCGCGATGCCACACATGGATGCCCTGCTTAATTCTGGTCGCTGAGGCTTTCAGGATCGGACGATTCAACTTCGCCCGCGCCCCCTGCCAACCGATTTTGCAGGTCGCGCAGGACATAAAGGCGGAGCGCACTCGACAAGTTGCCTTCGCGGTCGGTATCGATTTCGACAACCAGTTCAGCCAGCGTCATGGCGCGACGTTGTGCAATGCCGACCAGTTCTTCCCAGAAGGCATCTTCAAGCGAGAAACTGGTCCGGTGCCCGGCAATTGTCACTGATCTTTTACGAACGGCATCTTCCATCGGTGTTTAAATCTTTAATTCCGGTGCAAAAACGACCATGATTTCAAAAGCTTTCCGCTATGATAGGCCATCGACATGAAATTCATACATCTTTCCGACCTTCACATTCTGGCGCGAAATGATGTGTCGCGCCTGCCCGATGCGGCCGCGACGCTGCGCAAGGTCATTGACGAGGTAAACACCTATCACGCGGATGCCGAAGTTTGCATCATCACCGGCGACATCACCCACCGCGGCACGCCGGAACAGTATGAAAATGCTGTCGATATTTTATCTGATCTTGCCATTCCCTACCTGATTATTCCGGGCAATCACGACATCCGCGAAGCATTTTGTGATGCCTTCCCGACAACCGAAACCGACAGCCATGGCTTTGTCAATTTCGGGCTAACCTTCAACGGTGTGCGTTTTGTCATGATGGATAGCGTCGTGCCCGGCCATCATCACGGCACGCTTTGTGCGCAACGCCTTAACTGGCTGCGCGATGAATTGACGGCACATCGGGACACGCCAACCTTCCTGTTCATGCATCATCCGCCAATGGCAATGGGCCTACCGTTTATGGATACCATCCGCCTGGATGCCGAAGACGCACTTGGTGAAATCGTATCAAGCAACCCGCAAATCAAACATCTGTTCTTTGGCCATCTGCATCGCCCGGCAACAGGTACCTGGCTGGGCGTGCCGTTTGTTTTGGGCAACAGCACCCAGTCGGGCGAACCACTTGATTTCCGCCATGAGAAAGAAGAAGAGCTTCAGGATCCCAATCCGCTTGGACCGGGCTATGGCATTGCCTTTGCCGATGCAAAGGGCGGGCTTCGTTATCACTTCAATTTCGTGAAGTTCGATATGCAATTGTGATCAGGCGGCGTTGCTGGCCTGATCCCATTCCGCCAGAACAACCGGATCACTTTCGATTTTGGCGTGAGTGTCCTTGAGGCTGGCAAATTCAGCAGCACTCATCAGTTGCGACAGGGCCCAGACCGCACTTGCACGGATCAGGGCACTTTCATCTGACAGCAGATTTTCAATGCGCGGGATCAGGCGCGGTGCCTTGCTATTGCCGGCTGCAATCAGAACATTGCGCAGGAACTTCGCCCGACCAATGCGCTTGATCGGCGATCCGGTAAAGAACGCGCGAAACCCTGCGTCATCCAGATCAAGGAAGTCCGCCAATCTTGGTGCCGTCAGTTCGACGCGCGGAATAAAGGCCAGTTCTTCGGTCCGGGTCGCAAACTTGTTCCACGGGCACACGGCCAGACAATCGTCACAGCCATAAATGCGATTGCCCATGGGTTTGCGGAATTCCAGCGGGATCGGCCCGTCATGTTCAATCGTCAGATACGAAATGCACTTGCGCGCATCAAGCTTATAGGGTGCAGGAAAGGCATCGGTCGGACAGGCCGACAGGCATTTGGTGCACGATCCGCAATGATCGATTTCAGGTTCCGCTTCCGGCAAATCAAGGGTCGTAAAAATCTCGCCCAGAAACAGCCAACTGCCAAATTCGCGCGACACAAGGTTGGTGTGCTTTCCCTGCCACCCGATCCCGGATGCCTGCCCCAACGGCTTTTCAAGAACCGGCGCAGTATCGACGAAAACCTTGACCTGTTCCGCCCCACCCGACTGTTCAACAACCCAGCGTGCGAGCTGCTTCAGGCGCTTTTTGATCAGGTCGTGGTAATCCTTGTTCTTGGCATAAACCGAAATCATCGCCCGGTCGGGATGATCAAGCAATGCCATCGGATTTTCCGCCGGGCCATAATTGCAGCCAAGGACAATCACTGATTTGACATCGGGCCACAGGATTTCCGGATCGCGCCGACGCGGCAGGCGTTCAGGATCATTCATCCACGCCATGGATCCGTATTCACCACCCGCGACAAATTCATCAAGACGTTGCTGATTGCGCGCATCAATCTTCGGACGCGCCACACCACAGACATCAAAGCCGATTTCACGGGCTTTGGCCTGAAGCATTTTAAACTTAATGTTGTCGGGCGTTTTGGTGGTCATGGCATGGGTCGTGCTTGTCTTGTTTAACGGCCTCTCTCTGCTGCCTTATATAATCATCCACCCAAAACGCAAAAGGCCGCAGCACGTGGCTGCGGCCTTTGAACTGAAATCGGCGTCCTATCAGAAACGATAGCGAACTGTCGCAAGGATCGAACGTTCTTCACCGTAGTAGCAGTTATCCGACGACGAAGAGATCAAACAAGATGCAACATATTCCTCATCAAACAGGTTATTCACATTCACCCGAAGATCGGTGTTGTCCAACCCGACATTGGCCATGTCATAGTTCAGAGACAGGTCAAAAATCGTGTAATCCGGTACAGTGATGGTGTTGGTCTCATTGGCCGCCATTTCGCCGACAAACCTTGCGCCTGCGCCGACAGACAGTCCATTCAGCGCACCGGAATAGAAGGAATAATTCCCCCATAGCGAAGCCATATGTTCAGGCACCTGCATTGGCTGTTTACCGTCTTTGGTATCGCCCGGCGCGTCATAGGCAGCATCGGTGTAGGTGTATGACGCAATCACACTTAAGTTTTCGTTCAGGTTCGCCCGTGCTTCAAACTCAAGCCCCTGACTTTCGATCTTTCCGACCGGGTCATAGGCATTCGTCGTTGAGTCAAATACTGCAACATTATCCTGTTCGAGATAGAAGGCAGCCGCACTCAAAAGAAGGGTACCGTTGTCAGGCTGGTATTTCACACCGGCCTCATATTGCGTTCCCTCGGACGGTTCGATAGGATTGCCATCAACGTCGGAATACAGGCTTGGATTGAAGGATTCAGAATAGCTGACATAGGGCGCGACACCATTATCAAACAGATAAAGCACCCCTGCACGCTTCGTAAGTTTCTGGCGGTCTTCGCCGGTGTCTTTCTGTGTCAGGCGGTTATGCGCGTTGGTTTCGACCCAATCCTGACGCAAGCCCAATGAAAAACGCCATTTGTCGTATTCGAACTGGTCTTCAAGATAAAGACCGGTTTGCTCAAGCGTCTGAACTTTACTGTTTGTCGACGCACCAAGCGTTACACCCGGGCTTCCATAAACCGGATCAAAAGCGTTGATGTCCGATGCGCTTCGAAATTGCCAAGCATTCTCGACGCGGCGATGCTGATAGTCAAAGCCCACAAGAACAGTGTGATCAATATCAGCTGTCGTAAATTCGGCCTGAAGCTGGTTGTCGACTGCATAGGCACGCAAGTCTTCATCACCACCACCATAGGTCCTGTTCAGGTTATCAGACGCCCCATCCCAACCGGTCTGATAAATCTGATCGATATGAACCGATGCATCAAGAAAGCGGAAGTTCTGCCGCGCAGTCAGATTATCATCGAAATCATGTTCGAACTGATAGCCCATCATATTTTGGGTTCTTTCGTACGCTTCAAGCGATGGATCACCATCAAAAAACCCGGTCGAGATGTATTTGCCATTGCGTGGGAACAAGGTACCGTCTGACGGTAGACCGTTGTGGGTGCCACCTTCCGGGTCTTTCTGCAGATACGCCATCAGCGTAATACGCGTATCGTCAGTGAAATTCGCCGTCAGCGATGGTGCAATCGCATAACGCTCCTCTTCTGTGCCGGTATATTGGGTATCTGCGGCATCCGCCTTGCCTGTTAAACGAAAGGCAAGTTTTCCGGCTTCATCAAGCGGACCGGTAAAATCAAAGCCGATACCGCGTTGATTACGGTTACCATAGGAAACCTCAATCTCGCCCTGTTGTTCAAACTGCGGCTTTTTGCTTGAAAGCGCGACGATGCCACCGGGTGAGCTGCGTCCATACAACACAGATGCCGGACCTTTGACGACATCTGCACGTTCGACAAAATAGGGGTCGACCTGCATTGAGCTGTAGGTCGAATCATCCCCCATGGTTTTCAGACCATCGAGATAAATATTGTCGATCGACCGATCAACCAAACCCCGCAAAATCACATAGTCATAACGATTGGATGCACCGACCTGCCCGGTGAATGCACCGGACGTATAGCGCACGGCCTGCATAACCGTCTGGGATCCTTGATCTTCCATCTGATCTTTGGTAACGACCGTGATGCTCTGGGAAGTCTCAAGTATCGGCGTTCCAGTTTTTGTCGCCGCCAGTGATTTTGTCGCGATGTAGCCATCAACCGGACCATCGGCCTCTTCCGTCACAGTTGCTTCGACCCGAACAGTATCGAGCACATCTTCACTGCCGGAACTGAGCTGCTCAACGGTGATGGTACCGCCATCGGTGTAGCGCCACGAATAGCCTGAACCACGAAGCAACGTCGTTAAGGCTGCGTCGATGGACATATCCCCCTGAAGGGCGGGCGCCTCAAGGCCGCCAAGTCCTTCGGACGGGAAGAACAGTTTCAGGTTGGCCTGATCGGCCAGGCTGGTCAGGGCGCGGTCAAGGCTTTGCACCGGGATATCAACCGTGACCATGCTCGATTGAGCAACTTCAACACCGGCCTTGGTATCCGGTGCAATACTGTTGGCTTCTGCCTGCCACGGGCTCAGGATGGCCGAGCCGGAAATGAGTGTGGTTGCAACAAGCCTGCGCATCCAAAGGCTGCGCGTTCCCCCATGACGAAGATTAACCGACGCATCGGTGGTCGTTTTCGTCATCGCATTTACTGAATTCATCATAAGGCCTTCTAACTGGATTCTCCATTGCGAATGATATTCAGAACCGCAATCATTCGCTTTTGGCCTTAAGACGATCTCACCCAACGAGACTTGCACCAGATTTTTCAATTTTTTTGGACTTTTTTTGCAAAACGCCCAGAAACCGGGCCTAATAAATTACCGTCAGGAGCGGCAATTTCAGAACATGCGCACCGGTGGTTTGCTCAATGGATTGCAGCAAATCATCCAGTCCGGCCGTCTCAAACACCCCGGTGACTTTCATATCGCGCAGCGCGTCACGGGCGACAACGATCCGCCCGGATGTATGACGCTGCGCTTCGGCAATCACCGCGCCCAGCGGCTGGCTGTTAAAGATCAGCTTGCCGCGCTGCCAGCTGCCATAGGTGGCAATATCGGCACTATCACTGAGTTCCGGTGCCTGCCCGCTTTGATAGGCGCCTTGTTCCCCCGCAGACAAACGAAGTGCCGGACCCGCGCTATTGCGGACCTCGACAATACCTTCCTGCACGGTGACCTTTGCGCAGTCATCCTTGATACGAACGCCATATACCGTGCCAACAGCCATGGCTTCGCCATCAAGGGCTGCGACGACAAACGGATGACCGGCATCCTTTGCAACATCAAAGATGACTTCACCGGATGCCAGATTGACACGCCGTACATCACCCGAGAAATCAATCGAGAACGCAGATGCCGTATTCATATGCGCCACAGACCCGTCGGGAAGCTCGATGGTCTGATACTGCCCCGTCTCGGTCACATAATCCGCATGATAGCGCGCCCATAAGTCGCCAACTTCGATACCGACAATCATAAACATCAACATCGCCGCCAGACCTGCGAATGCGGATACAACCGGCCGACGGCGGATAAAGCCACCCGTCAGTGCAGATGCCGATAGCTTTTTGGCAACAGCCGAAGCAATCGAAGCGCTTTGAGTATCAACCGTTTCGCGCCAGTCAGAGTTCCGGGCAGCCTCGGTTTCGCCAAGCGCACCAAGCAGTCCTTCCGCATCGCGGGTGGCACGTTCATGCGCCGCACTTTGGGCGCGCCAGATTTCGAATTCATGAAACTCAGACGACGTGGCATCCCCGGAATGCAGGCGCACCAGACGCTCGATGGCCTGATCGCTGAGCGCAATCATGTCAACGTCATAGTCCTTCAGCACTGTGGCTTGGTCTGTGCTTATACCGGACGCCAAAACCTGTATCCCCGAATATCCATTGCGGCCGCGCCTGAGACGCCGCCACTGTTCATTAGACGAATAACCGCGATCAAATCCGCAACAAAATTTATCATTATTTTTTGCCCTCCGCCAAAAGGGCGTCACGGCAATGCTTTAGGGCACGCGCGATATATTTCGCGACCATGCTGTTCGACACGCCCAGCCGATCAGCAATTTCGCTATGTGACAGCCCATCAACACGAAACAGCAAAAGTGCCTGGCGCGGTTTATCGGGCAACTCGGAAAGTGCTTGATCCATGATCGCGATCTGTTCACGCGAAAGGACAATCTTTTCCGGGCCCGGCTTGGGATCAAGAATGTCTGATTGCGCCTGATCCGTTTCGACATGCGCCGACATCCGCCGTTCACGACGAATACGATCAATCGCAAGGTTCCCAGCGACGCGATAGATATAGGCACGCGGATTATCAATGGTTTCATCAAGATCGGACGTTCCGGCAAGCCGTAAATAGGTATCCTGCACAACATCGGCAGCACGTTCGGAATCCCCGTTCATCTTTCGGGTCAGAAACCGCAAAAGCTGTTCATAGTTTTCCTGAAAACTTGCAATCAAGATTGATGCGCTGTTGCGCGCCATTTGATGTCCGACCATTGGTTGCCAAGAGGCAGGCTAATGCCTGATGGCAATCGAATAACAGCTATCTCAAATTATGACAATGAGAATAATTCGCAAATATTAATCCCTGTCTGAACCTTCAGTCATAGCCAAAGAAAAAGACCGCCGGAAGATACCGTACGGTCTTTTCAGTAGATTTATGAATGCCTTGCCGCCTGTCTTGGCGCCTAGCCGCGCCCGCGATACGGGGCCACACCCTGCTCGGGGATCCAGACACCATCCGGGGCCGGGCCTGTCTGATAAAACACATCAATCGGAATGCCACCGCGCGGATACCAGTATCCACCAATGCGCAGCCACTTCGGATCAAGGGTTTCTACGATGCGCTTGCCAACCTTGATCGTGCAATCTTCGTGGAACGAACCATGATTGCGGAACGATGTCAGGAAAAGCTTCAGCGATTTGCTTTCAACCAGCCAGTCACCGGGCACATAATCAATCACCAGATGCGCAAAATCCGGCTGGCCGGTGATCGGGCAAAGGGATGTGAATTCCGGTGCGACAAATCGCACACAATAATCGGTTCCGGCCTGCGGGTTTTGTACGCGTTCCAAAACCGCTTCGTCTGGCGATGCCGGCTGTTGGGTGTCACCGCCCAGCATGGTCAGGTTGTCGTAAATGGTTTGATCAGCCATGGCTTAGTCCTCGATAATCGGCACGGGATCAATGTCCCCGCCTTCCTGTCCGGCATGGAAATCACGCGCAAAGGCGTCCATGCGACCTTCGGCAATCGCTTCGCGCATGCCACGCATCAGATCCTGATAATAGGCAAGGTTGTGCCAGGTCAGCAGAACCGCACCCAAAATCTCGCCCGCCTTGATCAAGTGATGCAGGTAGGCGCGCGAATATTTCGTGCAGGCCGGGCAACCACATTGATCATCCAGCGGACGATCATCATCGCGATGGCGGCCGTTTTTAAGGTTCAGCGTCCCGCGATGAGTAAAGGCCTGCGCATTGCGCCCGGATCGGGTCGGCAGCACACAGTCAAACTGGTCAATCCCGCGCATCACCGCCCCGACAAGATCGGAAGGTTTGCCAACCCCCATCAAATAGCGCGGCTTATTGGCAGGCAGCATATCGACACAGAAATCAAGCGTATCAAACATGATCTGCTGGCCCTCACCGACCGCAAGTCCGCCAACCGAATGCCCCGGCAGATCAAGTTCAGCAAGCTTTTCGGAGCTTTCACGACGCAGGTTTTCGAAAACACTGCCTTGCTGAATGCCATAAAGCGCATAGCCTTCGCGCGTAACAAACGCATCCTTGGACCGCTTTGCCCAGCGCATCGACATTTGCATGCTTTCGCGCGCCTGCTGTTCGGTGGCCGGGAACGGGGTGCATTCATCAAACGCCATGGTGATGGTCGATCCCAGCAAGTGCTGGATCTCCATCGAGCGTTCCGGCGTCAGGTTGAACTTGCGGCCATCGATATGGCTTTTGAAGGTCACACCTTCTTCGGTGATTTTGCGCAGCTTCGCCAGCGACATCACCTGATACCCGCCACTGTCGGTCAGGATCGGTTTGTCCCAGTTCATGAATTTATGCAAACCACCAAGGCGCGCGATACGTTCCGCGCCCGGACGCAGCATCAAATGGTACGTATTGCCCAAAAGGATCTGCGCACCCGTGTCGGCAACGTTTTCCGGCAACATGCCCTTAACCGTCGCAGCCGTTCCCACCGGCATGAAAGTCGGCGTATCAATTACGCCGTGCGCGGTGTGAATGCGCCCCAGACGGGCCTTGCCATCCTGGGCAAGCAGTTCATAGCGAAATTCGGTCATCGGTTCTTATGTCCGTGCATCAATTTTATTGGCGCATTCAAGCAGGCTGCAATCGCCATAGGAATAAAAACGGTATTCGTTGTCGATGGCGTGGCCATAGGCCGCCTTCATCCGGTCAAACCCGGCAAAGGCCGACACCAGCATAAACAGCGTCGAACGCGGCAGATGGAAATTGGTCAGAAGCATGTCCACCGCGCGGAATTTATAGCCCGGCGTGATAAAGATGTCGGTCTCTGCCTCGAACGGTTCAACCATCCCGTCTTCGCGCGCCGCACTTTCTAGCAGACGCAACGACGTCGTGCCGACCGCAACCACACGTCCGCCATTGGCACGGGTTTCGTTGATCAGATCGGCGATTTCCTTGCTGATCGACCCCCATTCGGCATGCATCTTGTGGTCATCGGTGTCATCCACCTTGACCGGCAGAAACGTGCCCGCCCCGACATGCAGCGTAATCGTGCGGCGATTGATCCCGCGCGCATCCAGATTGGCCAGAAGTTCCGGGGTGAAATGCAAACCCGCGGTCGGGGCCGCAACAGCCCCATCCTTTTGTGCAAAGATGGTCTGATAGTCGGATTTGTCCTGATCATCGCCGCCTGCTTCGCGCCGGATGTAAGGCGGCAAGGGCATCACACCGTATTTTTCAAGGGATGCAATCAGGTCTGCACCAGATTTATTAAAGCGCAGGGTGACTTCGCCGCCGTCCTTCTTGGCAAGAACTTCGGCTTCGAATTCGTCATTGACCTTGAAGGTTTCCCCGATGCGCAGCTTCTTGGCTGGTTTGGCAAATGCCACCCATGTGCCAAGGCCTTCCTGTTTATGCAGGGTGACCTCAACCTTGGCATCCCCGCGTTTGCCAAACAGGCGGGCCGGGATCACGCGCGTATCATTCGATATCAGCAGATCACCAGGCCGCAAAATATCGGGCAATTCGCGCACGATGCGGTCCTGCATTCCTTCGCCTGACAGATCAAGCATTCGGGCGGCGTCCCGCGGGTTGGCCGGATGTTCGGCAATGCGTTCGCGCGGCAATTCAAAATCGAACAGATCGACTTTCATGGATTAGGGAAATTCCGCTCAATTAAAAAACAAATGAAGGGGCGTGTTATGCGCCCCTTCGCAATAAATCACAAGGCCACGGACGGCATATCTGATAAGCCCAAGCCTTGCATCAAACCGATATCAGCCGCGGGCCGGTTCCGCATCGGTGCGCGGTGTGATCACCGTCATCAAAAGACGGAACGGCGCCAGACAGGTAAGCGCCATGATCATCTTGGCTGCGAAATCACCCATCGCCCACGTGTCCCACGGAAGACCAGTACCGGCAAACGCGATCGAGAAGAACAAGGCGGTATCAACCGCCGACCCGATGCCGGAAGACACCAGCGGTGCTTTCCACCAGCTTGCCCGGCGCAGTTTGTCAAACACGGTCACATCAAGCATCTGGGCAATCAGAAAAGCCGAACCCGATGCGATGGCAATGCGCGTATCGGCAAAGATCAATGACAGAACAACCGCCAAAGCAAAACCGGCCAGCACCACAACGCGCGCCGCGGCAGCCCCACGTGCACGGTTTGTCAGGTCGGTTACCAGAAAAGCGACCGGATAGGTAAAGGCACCATAGGTCAGCCAGTCCGCCAGAACGCCGGGCAGCGGGTATTCGACCAGAATGTTCGATGCGACAACGGTCACCGCCATGGCGAGGACACCGAAAATGATCGCTTTCATCTGTTAGCCCTTCTCATCAAATGAACCCACGCATAACAAATCTCGCGGCCCACCATACTGGGCGACGATCACGAACGGATTCTGTGTAACTTTGGTGCGGCTGTTTACGCGCAGACCAAAGCCCGGTCAAGGAAAAACGGCGATCAGGAAAACCTGATCGCCGCTGCAGATCGCTGCAAGTCGCCCCGGGGAAAATGGGGCGCTGCGCCGCGAAACCATATTCGTTTTAAGTTACAGCATGATGCCGCGAATGGTGAAGAACAGAAGCGCGCCGAGGAAAGCACCGGCCGGAACCGTCACTACCCAGGCGGTTGCAATCGTCACCGCATAGCGACGACGCACCAGAAGACGCTTGCGCATTTTCTTCTCGGCCTTTTCGGCCTCACTCGGGTCAATCTGACGAAGCGCTTCGATATGTTCGTCGCCCTGTTCGTTTTCAGGACGATCCACCAACATCGGTGATGCGACCTTGCGACGGCGATGCGACAGGCTTTCACGCAGGAAACCAACCCCGAACACAGCACCAACCGCAATGTGCGTCGAACTCACCGGAAGACCCAGTGCAGATGCGACAATCACCGTAAGGGCCGCCGACAATGCCACGGTATAGGCACGGATCGGATCAAGCTTGGTGATCTTTGATCCAACCGTCTTGATCAGTTTCGGACCAAACAGGATCAGACCGGCAGAAATACCAAGCGCGCCGATGACCATCACCCAGATCGGGATCGGGGCCGAGGTCACGATCTGACCGCTATCAACACCGGAAACAATGGCGGCCAGCGGACCAATCGCGTTGGCAACATCGTTCGAGCCGTGCGCGAAGGACAGGAGGGCTGCTGAGACGACAAGCGGAATACGAAACAGCGACGCGATTTCCTTGCGACGGCCGGTCATGCTGGCCGAAGCACGGAAAACGGCCTTGCGGACCGGGATCACGGTCAGGAAGAACGCGGCAACACCAATGGCGATCACAACCGGTGTTTCGGCCTTCCAGATCTTCTTCACACCCTTCATCATCAGATACATCGTGAAGGCCGAGACCATGACGCCAACCAAGATCGGAACCCATTTGCGTGCAGCGGTCACGCGGTCTTCGGTGTAAAGAATGCGGAATTTGATAAAGGCTAGGAACCCGGCAGCAATCAAACCGCCCAGAACCGGCGAAATTACCCAACTTGCGGCGATTGTGCCCATGGTCGGCCAGTTCACCGCCCCAATGCCAACGGCGGCCATACCAGCCCCCATGACACCACCAACAATCGAGTGCGTGGTTGATACCGGCGCGCCAAACCAGGTGGCCAGGTTCAGCCAAAGGGCCGCGGCCAGAAGGGCTGCCATCATCGCCCAGACAAAGGTTTGGGCATCAGGCATCTGGGTGGGATCAATAATGCCGTTCTTGATCGTGCCGACAACATCGCCACCGGCAATGATCGCACCGGCGGCCTCGAAGATGGCCGCAATCAAAAGAGCGCCAACCATGGTCAGCGCCTTGGAACCCACCGCCGGACCAACATTGTTGGCAACGTCGTTGGCCCCGATATTCAGCGCCATGTAACCACCGATAACGGCGGCGGCGATCAGAAAGCCACTTTGCGGTAAACCGCCCATGTGAAAGGCGACAAACGCACTACAGGCAAGCAGGAAGACAAGTGCCAGACCAAGCTTCGCACTGATCGATGCTGTTTCACCCAGCCCCGCATCCATGCGTTTTTGCCACTTGAGATCCTTATCCAGAGCAGTTTTCTTTACCGACATAATCAACCGTTACCATCAAAGGGAATCGACGGGCGGATCATGTCGAAGCCGGACCTCTTTGTTAAGGTTTTTTTGCTGTTTTGTGACGACCTTCGGCCAAGTCGTTGAAGATAAAGAAAAACGGCCCCACAAAACGGGGCCGTTTTCCAACATTTTCAAGGGATTTGATATCAGCGACCGAACTGGTTCAAAAGCCCCTTCAGCAGGCCTTTGGCCGCATCCTCGGCAGAGCCGCCACCAGAGCCACCCGTTCCCGATGAATCATTGCTTGATCCGCTGCCACCCAGCGCCTTGTCAATCAGGTTGTCGAGAACCCGAACGGCAACCTTGTCCATACGTCCGGTGATGACCGGATCATCGATCTTGCCTTTGGCATAGACGCTGAACGGCGGCAATTCTTCGATTTTTTCAGAGAAATCGAAATCAGCCTGCGTATCCATCACCCAGCGCGGCAAATCAAGGGTCGCATCCGCATCCGCAGTGCCGACCCGCGACAGTGCTTCGACACGGGTGGTTCTGGCAATGCCGTTGGTGATGGTCATGTCCGCTTCAAGCGATTGCATGAGATCGTTGTTGCCAACACCTTCAACCACCATCGCTTGCGGGCCCTGACGCAGAAGGGCTTCGATATTAAGACGCGGATCTGGCGACCGTTTATCGGCATTGCTGAACCGCACATTGTTCAGAACCAGATTGGCCGTACCGTTCAGGGCCGACACCAAACGACGCGACGTGTTGCCCTGCGCATTGGCATCAAATGTCAGTCCAAGCCCACCAAGGATGGTGTCACTTGCCACCCGGATTGGCACCAGACTTTCGATCCGAGCACTGTCCAAACGACCGGTAAGGGCCAGCTTGGGCACATCGTTATTGCGCGCATCAAAAGTGCCGTTAATCGCAAGGTCCCCCTGCCCCAGAAGCCCGGTAAAGCTCGGAATGGTCAGAAGCCCGTTAACCAACGTCGCCTTCAGGTCCGGATTGATCAGGCTATAGGTATCGAAATCAAGCTGATCCAGGGCAACCGCAATATCAGCATCAATCGAACGAAGGGCCGAAACATCAATCACGGTGTCATCCCACGGCGTGCCATCACGGGCATCAACGCGGGTTACCATCGTAGTTTTCGGTAGATTGAATGCCGCCTTGCGCGGGCCGCTGCCCATACCGGGCATCAGGCTTGCGCGCTTGTCTGCTGGCAGGAACGGATCCACCACAAGCTTGCCACCGGAAAGTGCGACAGAAAGCTTGGGCTGTGCCTGTGAACCATCAAAGCGTACGGTGCCCGACGTTTCAAATGCGCCGAGGATAAGCTTCAGGCCGTCGACCGCAACATTCTGCGCATTGCCCTTCACAGTGCCGGAAACCGCCAGTCGGCCAAGATTGCCCGATGGCGTGTAGGTTGGAGCAAGAAGCTCCAACGCACGGTTCAGGCTAGATGCCTGAACGGCAAGCTTGCCATCAATGCCCGGATTGCTGCCAAGCATTTCGGAAACAACACCATCAAGAGCAACCTGCAACAGCGGGTTGGACACATCAAGTGCAACCGTCGGCCCGGTGACAGGGCCATTCAGATCCAGATTTGCCTGAACACTCTTGTAACTGCTTGCCGGTGCCGGAAGGGTAATGCCGGTCAGCTTTGCCAGCGGCTCCAGCGTTTTGGCGGTGATACGCACGGACAAATTATCAAATGCCGGCACATCGGCCGAACCGTTGAATGCACCCTTTGCACTGGCGGCAAGGCCTGCTGCATCGGCAACCGCAAAATTGGTTAGGGTAATTTTCGGACCATTGAGGCTGCCATCAATTGAAATGCCACGCACCGACACGCCAGAGGAGATGATCTCATCAGCGGCCAGTCGGTAATTGGCGGCCATACCTTCAAGCGGTGCCAGCGCATCCTTGATGATCTTGACCATATCCTGCTTGGCAGCAGACGCATTGCCCGCATCCGACGAAGATGCAGTACCGGACGATGCATTGCCGCCCGCCTCAGAAGTCGTAGAGACGGAAACGTCCGCATCCGGCGCAGCTGCGATATACTGATCAAGGTTGATCCGATCAAGCTTCAAACCAATACCCAAGGCAGGCAGGCCCGATCCACCGAGATTGGCAACAACAGCCCCGCGAATGGCGGTATCATCGACCCGCAGATCAAGATCGGAAATATTGAGTTGTTCGGATGTGCCCTTGATCCCGCCGGTCAAGGAGAACCGGCGAAGACGGTCGGCACGAATGCCGTCGACATCGACACCCAACCAACGCATGACCGCACGAATGTTTTCGGACGCCACTTCATAGCTAAGTGCGGCACTCAAGTCCGGCGTATTACCGGAAATACTGCCAAAGACAGATACATCTGTCCCGCCGGGAAGACCGGCAGAGACTTCGTTCAGCGTGATCTTGCTATTGGCGATTGCAGCATTGATCCGCGCATTATGGACCGGCGTCTGGTTGTAGATCAGGGTTTCGACTTCGAAATCGATCGACGCCTTCAGATCCGCCGGGATCGCCGGTGCATTGGCAGCACCGTTTTTCTTGACCGAGCTTTGCGACGGGATGGATTGTGCGCCACCTGCCGCGTCGCTTGATGCTTCCGGCGCACTGTTGGCATCACCGGCCGCAGGCGATGCGCCTGTGTTGCCCATATCGGCCAGAACAAGGATGCTATCAAGATCAAGCTGATTGAAGCGCAGCGCGACATCAGCATTGAGGCTTGGCTCCTGATCAATCGCAATCGCGCCAGACCCGCGGGTTTCGCCAAACCGGATCGAAAGATCATTGAGCGTCACCGATTTGGCATTGGCAGTGATATGCCCACCAAGATCAAGCGGCTTGGCCGCGATATCGGGAATGTCGGCATCATCACCGGCAATCCGAAGTGCGGCTTCACGCAGATCATCGAACTTGCCATTAATCTCGCCATCAAAACCGGGATTATCCGCTGAAAGATCGACACGTCCGGCAACGGTGACACCGCCATCGACCTCGTCAATGCCCAGTTTCAGGCTGACCGGGAATGGCGCAGACTGGCTGATCTGCCCGACATTCATCGCAAATGTCAGCGGAATACCGCGATAGAAGACATACCCTTCACCCTCCATCGGGCCATTCAGGGTCTCTGCCGATATACCAAGGGTAAGCCCCTCGATCCGTTCTTCGGAGCCCGGCGCGCGATAGATGATGGTCGCGTTTTCAATTTCCAGACGGTCGACCTGAATGGTGCTGGCGAAATTACTGTCGGTGCTATCCGTGGCATCAGCCGTGCCCTCGGCACTCTCGGTTGGTGCCGGGGTGCTTTCCGCACCCGTACCCGGCGTGCTGATCGTTCCCGCGTCCGGGCCGGAACGTGCGGCCTGCGCTGGATCAAATACCAGATTGTTCGAACCATCTTCAAAGGTCTCAATCGCGATCACCGGATTGATCAGGCTGACTTCAGTTACCTGTACATTGCCGGTCAAAAGCGGCATCAGCGCAACGGAAACCCGGACCTCGTCAATCGACACCATTTCGGCATCCTGTGCGCCCGGTACATTGCCAAGGCTGACATCCGTTGCCGACAGGGATGGTGACGGGATCAGCGACATCGACAGATCGCCCGCAAGATCAAGCTCACGTCCGGTCGCCTCGCGAACAGCCTGGCTGACCTCGGCCTTATAGCCATTCCAGTCAATCAATGACGGAATGATCAGCAACGCGGCAACAAGAACCACGAGAAGTGCACCAATTGCGACAAGGATTTTTTTCAACAGTCAGGCTCCGCTAGATCGCATGGTCGCCCCGCCCAAAAAAGGCCGCGACCCACAAAGGTTTGATTTCTTGTTCGAAAGCATAAGGCTCGTGATGACTCTCGCAACAGAAAATGGCCAAAGATTATAGCTAATTTCAGGCAAGCTTGATCCATCCGTAACGCCGGGATCGTTCGATGTGTTCCATCGGCACCATCTTCATGTGTGTCAAAGCAGCGCTTTGATCAAGCATCCGGCAGATATTGCGTTGTTTTGAAGCATTAAAAATAGAACCGGAATACCCGGAAAGAAAACCTTTAACGCCATTTGCGAATTTACCAAACGGCGAAATACGTAGTTTAAAATCAATTGGATGGTGGAAATCGGCCTCCGAAATGATACATTTTATAAAACAGAAAAAGAATTCAATCCTGACTTTCATTCCACCCGGATGATCGTTGTACGCAATCGCGACAGGGAGGATTAAAATGACCGATACAATAATCGAAACGCCGGAAAAAGCGGTCGACGCCGGTCAACGCGGAATCGTTGTACGCACCATCACCACCGACCAATCAGGCGCCTGGCTGCAAGCGGGTTGGCGCGATTTCAAACGCACACCGGCCATCGGCCTGACCTATGGGGCATTTTGCACCATTGCCGGTTGGTTGATCGTACTCAGCATTTTCCGTTCTGGTGAACCTTATCTGACCTTGCCACTTGCGGCGGGCTTTATGCTTTTGGCACCTGTGCTTGCGGTTGGACTTTATGAAACCAGTCGCCGCCTTGAGATGGGCGAAAACGTTACCCTGTGGCACAGCCTTAACGGCTTTCGTCGTAATCCCGGCCAGATCGGCGCCATCGGTGTTTTACTGATGTTGTTCTTTTTGGCGTGGACGCGGATTGCGATGTTGCTTTTTGCGCTGTTTTACAACGGCACCATGCCATCGCTTGATGTGCTGATCTGGCAAACCTTCTTCTCGCGCGATGCCATTACCTTCCTGATTACCGGCGGTTTGCTGGGTGGGGTGTTGGCGGTGATTGCCTTTGCGGTATCGGTGGTATCGATCCCGCTTCTGGTTGATCGCGATGTCGATGTGATTACCGCCGTCATCATCAGCGTTTCGGCGTTTCGCAAAAACTGGAAGGTTCTGATTGGATGGGGGGCCGTGATTGCCATCCTGTCTGCTTGCGGGATGGCCGTATTCCTGTTCGGGCTTGCCATCACGATGCCGCTTCTGGGCTTTTCAAGCTGGCATGCCTATCGCGGGATCATCGATGAAAGTCAGGCTGATGTCGCCCGCCTGCGCCGTCAGGTTCCGTAAGCATCTCTCTGCTAACTGATCCGTAAACGCCGCCCCTGGAACGGGCGGCGTTTTTTGTTGCGCAAATAATTTGCGCAGCACCGATGAGGACCCGGGAACAAATATCGCGACCAACAGTTTAAGCTTTGTGGCGATTGACCTGCGTATAAGACAACGAGATATCGATCACGCCCCCGCAAACTTCACTGGCGTCGTTGCCATAAATTGTCCAAGATCAGTCGGCAACAGATCAGCATCTGGCAACCATCTGCATTTACGAGTTATTTTTGATCATGCATCAAGCCCGTGCGCTCCGCCACGTTATCGCCGTTTCCGCATCCCTGTTAGCGCTGCTTGCGGGTACCCAAGGGGCTTTTGCACAAACCAATACGGCCGATGGCCCGCAATCGACCCGGACCCCGGATGATAAATGGGGTGTGTCGCTTTCGGTTGAAAACGATCTGTTCACGCCGACAAACAGTGATCAGCATTACACCAACGGTGTGCGGCTTGCATTCATCTCGCCAGAGGATAGCGCCCCGGCGAGCTTTCTGAACGTTGCCAAGCAAATCCCGTTTTTCGCATCCGAGGGGCGCATTCGCACCAGCTATTCGCTGGGCCAGACCATGTACACGCCTGACGACATCACGATTGCTGAAAATCAGCCCAATGACCGCCCATGGGCAGGCATGCTGTATGGCACGGCCGGGCTTTTGTCGGATACTGGTCTGCAGAAAAATGGGGCTGATAGTAATTATTCGCGCATTGATACGCTGGAACTGACCCTTGGCGTGGTTGGTCCGGCATCGCTTGCCGATGAAACGCAATCCTTTGTCCATAAGCAAATCAACAGCCCCCACCCCGAAGGCTGGGACAATCAGATCAAGAACGAACCGATCATTGGCCTGACCTATGAACGGAAATATCGTGGCTGGTTTGAAGCCGATCTGTTGGGTGTTGAATTTGACGCCACTCCGCACGGGGCCGTGACGCTGGGTAACGCCTTTACCAATGCGGAACTGGGCACGATGTTCCGGATGGGCTTTGACCTGCCGGCCGATTATGGCCCGCCGCGCATCCGCCCCAGCCTGCCGGGATCGGATTTCTTTGTCCCTGACACCGATGGCTTCCCGCTAAGCGGTTATGTCTTTGCCGGTTTTGCCGGGCGCTATGTCGCGCGTGACATCACCCTTGATGGCAATACCTTTACCGATAGTGCTTCGGTCGATAAGGAACCATGGGTTGGTGATTTGCAGATCGGTCTTGCCGTGATCATCGGTCAGGCGCGCCTGACCTACACCCATGTTTATCGCACCCCGGAATTTACCGCCCAAAGCGGGGCGGACCAGTTCGGGTCGCTTTCGCTTTCCTTCCGGTTCTGATCCGAAAACAAAAACGGGGCCAAATGGCCCCGTTTTCAATGAGATAACCCTATTGGTCTGATGATATCAAAGACCCGGGATCAGCTTGCCCGGATTCATCAGACCTTTGGGATCAAGCGCATTTTTGATCGCCCGCATGACGGCAATGGTATCTTCGCCATGCTCGGTCACCATGAAATCAAGCTTGCCATAACCAATGCCATGTTCGCCGGTGCAGGTGCCGCCAAGTTTAAGCGCCCGTTCGACCATGCGTTTGTGCAGGCGATTGGCTTCTTCCATCTGGGCCGGATCTTCGGGATCCAGCAGGATCAGGGTGTGGAAGTTGCCATCACCCACATGACCGATGATCGTGCAGGTCAGCGGGCTGGCATCGCAATCAGCGCGGGTTTCGGAAATCGCCTCGGCCAGTTTGGAAATCGGCACGCACACGTCAGTCGGCATGCCGGCCTTGCCCGGTTCAAGCTGAAGCGACGCGTAATAGGCCTTGTGGCGTGCAGCCCAGAGTTTGTTGCGGTCTTCCTGGCGGGTGGCCCACTGGAATTCCTCGGCACCAAATTCCTCGGCAACTGATTGCACGAATTCTGCCTGTTCCTTCACACCGGCCTCAGTGCCATGGAATTCAAAGAACAGGGTCGGGGCTTCCTTGTGGTCCAGCTTGGAATAGTTGTTCACCGCACGGACCTGCAACGGATCAAGGAACTCGATACGCGCAACCGGAATGCCAGCCTGGATGGTCAGGATGACGGTATTGACCGCATCTTCCACCGTCGGGAAGGCACAGACGGCGGCCGACATTGCTTCGGGGATACCATAAAGCTTCAGGCCGATTTCGGTGATAACACCCAGCGTCCCTTCGGAACCAACGAACAGACGGGTCAGGTCATAACCCGCTGATGATTTACGCGCCCGGTTGGCCGTTTTGATGATTTTGCCATCCGGGGTCACGACGGTCAGGCTAAGGACGTTTTCACGCATGGTGCCATAGCGCACCGCATTGGTACCCGAGGCACGGGTCGCGGTCATCCCGCCGATGGAGGCATTGGCACCCGGATCAATCGGGAAGAACAAACCGGTATCACGCAGATGATCATTCAGCTGTTCACGGGTCACACCGGCCTGAACGCGGCAATCAAGATCCTCGTTATTAACTTCAAGGATGTTGTTCATCTGCGACACATCAATGCAAACACCACCGCGAAGGGCAGCAACATGCCCTTCAAGCGACGATCCGGTCCCAAACGGCACAATCGGCACTTCATGGGCGGCACACAGCTTGACTACCTCGGCCACTTCCTCGGTCGAGTGGGCAAAGACCACTGCATCGGGGGGTGATGCCTCATGCCAGCTTTCGTCCTTGCCATGCTGTTCAAGCACGGATGCAGCCGTTGAAAGCCGATCGCCAAGCATCTCGCGCAAAGCGGTGATCAGACTTTCCGGGGTTTCGATACGTTCATACTCACGAACTGACATGATGTTTACTCTTTCGGCCTGTGTGGTCCTGGTGGCGGTCGTCCGGGCGCGCCTTGATTTTTGACGAAGACTGCGCTGGACAAAAATGTGGCAGACACCCTACGCCGACATGTCCAAAATTGGTATTACCTTTTGCCACAAAATTGCAAAAAGTTGTCTCCGCCGTGATCAGCAAAGGATGCGAGGATACCGCAAAATATCAAATTCTGGCGATATCCCTGTTGCCTTTAACACCGCAAAACGGCGTTCGGATGCGACGCCGACTGTCCTAACCCTTGTTGCGATCCTGCGGCAAGGCGGCGGCAATGCGATCCGCCAGACGTGCGAATGGCAAGCTTTGCAGCCAAACTGTGCCCGGCCCTTCAAGGGTCGTGACGAACAGGCCTTCGCCGCCAAACAGTGCGTTGGTAAACCCACCAATAAACTTGATCGAATAATCAACCGATGGCGTCATCGCGACCAATGCACCGGTATCCACCCGAAGCGTTTGGCCCGGCTTAAGATCCTTGCGAATAATCGTGCCGCCCGCATGCATGAAGGCCAGGCCATCACCGCTCAGACGTTGAAGGATAAAGCCCTCCCCGCCGAAAAGACCTGCGCCGAGCTTTTTGGAAAAGGCGATATCAATATCAATGCCGGATGCCGCACACAGAAACGCATCCTTCTGACAGATGATCTCGCCACCATGTTCACCCAGATCAAGCGGCACCACCTTGCCCGGATAGGGGGCGGCAAAGGCAACATGCCCCTTGCCCGATCCTTCATGGACAAAGCTTGTGATAAAGAACCCTTCACCCGTCAGCATGCGCTTGAAGCCGGAAAACAGCCCGCCACCGGTACCGGTCTGCATGGCGATGCCATCGCTCATATACATCATGGCGCCGGCTTCCGCCCGGACGCCTTCGCCCGGATCGAGTTCGATTTCAACCAGCTGCATCTCTTCGCCATGGATCGTATAATCGATCACGTCTGCCATCTGGGCGTCTCCTGTTTTTCTGAATTAACCGTGCTTTACGGCCAAGTTTGGAACCTCGCGGTTTCAATCGCAAGAAAAAGGGGCGAAAACACGACAAGCGCACCCAAACCCAGCGAAAACCATCAATTTTGCAGAACTATACGTGAGACTGAAACACCATCGTCAAGATGTTGAAGCGAAAGCATTTTGTTAAGACGTTTCCGATAGTCCTAATAGTACTATGCTATTATGTATATCTCGACGGTCAGGTTGATTGACCGGCTTCGGACAAAGGCACTTGCGATGGTCTTGCTTAGGAAATTCGACTGGATCACTCAGGACGAGGTCATGAAGGCGTCGCTTGATAAGTGGCAGCGTGTCGTCGACCTGATGACGCAGCTTCTTGGTGCCACTGCCGGATATGTTGTCGAATATAATGAAAAGATCGGTTTTCGCGCAGCCCTGACAAGCAAGAACCCGGAAAATCCGTTTCCCGAAGTTTCGGGAAAACCGCAATCGCTTGACGCCAATTTGTATTGTCGGCGGGTGGTCGCCTCAAAGTCAGCCTTTTACGAACCCGACGCCAGCGACAAGCCCGAATGGGCCGACAATCCGGAAGTCGTCGAGGAAGGCTATATTTCCTATTTCGGGGTGCCGCTTTTGTGGCCAAACGGCCTGGTTTTCGGGACACTTTGCGTTTTTGACACCAAGGCCACGCAGTATGAAAACCCGTTGCAGGAATTGATGGAGGTCTTCCGCGACCTGATCGAAGCCGATTTGCGCCTGTATGAGCAATACGAAATCATGCGCAATCTTTCGATGACCGATCCGCTCACGGGCATGAACAACCGCGCCGGGTTTGAGATGCTCGCCCATCAGAAGATCCGCATCGCCAAACGCTATCACCACAATATCGGGATCATCTTTATCGATCTTGATGACATGAAACACTGGAACGATGATTACGGCCATGCCGCCGGGGATGCCGCCCTTCGCGCAGTCGGTAAGGCGATCACAGACAGCATCCGCGAGGTTGATATTTGCGGGCGCATCGGCGGGGATGAATTCGCCGTTCTGGGCTATGTGCGCAATCGCGGCGATCTGACGACCATTGTCACCCGTGTGCGCAACGCCCTTGATCACGTCAAACTTACCGTGCCGACCGCGAAATCCCCGATCCGCGAAACACCAAAAATCAGTTCCGGTGCATCGGTCTTCTTCGAGC
>Ga0207828_100230_pt1 | contig 35453 bp, 32 predicted proteins | sample TtaePargueraPR_11_FD_187276 | JGI IMG/M metagenome (GOLD analysis project Ga0207828, IMG submission 187276) | Aerobic enrichment media microbial communities from Bioluminiscent Bay, La Parguera, Puerto Rico - Tt and P2 (3) (SPAdes) | ecosystem: Environmental > Aquatic > Marine > Unclassified ...
TTGGCATTATCACGGAACTCAGCCTTAAGCTTTACGGCATTCCCGAAGCCATTTCCGCGGCAGTTTGTGCGTTCGATACGCTGGACGGGGCGGTGGCTTCCGTCATCGAGACCATTCAATCGGGCCTTCCCGTCGCGCGGATCGAAATTCTGGATGAGGTGCAGGTGCGTGCCTGCAACGCCTATTCAGGTCTCAGCCTTCCGGAAAAGCCGATGCTTTTTCTCGAGTTTCAGGGGACGCTGCGCGGCGCGGCGGAGCAGGCGGAAGCTTTCGGCACGATTGCGCAAGCGCATGGCGGCGGCGATTTCGAGTGGGCAAGCAAAACGGAAGACCGGAACCGCCTTTGGGAAGCGCGGCACAACGCCTATTACGCCGCCCGCGCGCTTGCGCCCGGCAAGAGCGGCATGGTGACGGATGTTTGCGTGCCCATCTCACAGCTTGCGCGCTGTATTGCCGAGACGAAAACGGATGTTGACGCCTCTTTCCTCATGGCACCGCTGGTCGGGCATGTGGGAGACGGGAATTTTCATCTCATCATGCTGATCGATCCGGACAACCCGAAAGAGGTGAACGAGGGCCGGCGGCTGCATGACCGGATGGTCGAGAGGGCGCTTGCGCTTGGCGGCACCTCAACGGGTGAGCATGGCATCGGGGTGGGCAAGCTCGATTTTCTTGCCAGGGAGCATGGCGACACACTGCCCTTCATGCGCGCAGTGAAGCAGGCGCTCGATCCGAAGAACCTGCTCAATCCGGGGAAGATGGTGGGCGGCTTCTAGGGAAGCAGGGCAGTCACTCCGCCGCCTTCCTGCGCCGGTCGAGTTCAGCCAGCAGTGCGTCCCGTCCTGAATCCAGTTCCGGCGCGGCTTTGCGGGAGGCCGGGTCGCCGAAGCCGGAGAGTTTCACCGGATTGCCCGCCATGCGCACCGTACCGATATCGGGGTCCTCGGTTTCGATCACCATATTGCGGGAGAGAACCTGCGGGTCGTGCAGCACCTGCTCCACATTGTTGATGGGGCCGCTTGGTATGCCAGCCTCGCCAAGCAGGCCTAGCCATTCTTCAACGGGTTTCTTTTCCAGGCAGGTTTCGATGGCAGCGGCGAGGTCCTCAACATGCTCGCAGCGGTCCTGATTGCTTGTGAAGCGTTCGTCGTCGGCCAGATGCGGCGCGCCGATCACTTTGGTGAGACGGGCAAACAGTGTGTCGTTTCCCGCTGCGATGGTCAGATGCCCGTCTTTGGCCTTGAAAGCCTGGAAGGGTGTGATGGAGGGATGGCGCGCGCCGAGCGGGCCGGGCACATCGCCGGTTGCGAAGTAACGGGCGATACCGTTTTCCAGCATGGCGACCTGGCAATCGAGCATGGAGACATCGACGCGGCGGCCTTCCCCGGAACTTGCCCGATCATAGAGCGCGCTCACAATGCCGACGGCGGTGAAGAGCCCGGCACCAATGTCACCGATGGAGGTGCCGACCCTTGTGGGCGGACCGCCCGGATGGCCAGTCAGGCTCATGATGCCGCCCATGCCTTGCACCACCATGTCATAGGCCGGTTTTTCCCGGTAAGGACCGGTCTGGCCGAAGCCGCTGGCGGAGGCATAGATGAGGCGCGGGAAGCGCTCATGCAGGCTTTCCCAGCCGAGGCCCAGTTTTTCCATGGTGCCGGGGCGGTAGTTTTCCACCAGCACATCGGCCATGGCGAGCAGTTCGCCAAACAGCGCGCAGTCCTCTTCCTTCTTCAGGTCGAGGGCGAGCGATTCCTTGCCGCGGTTGATGGACATGAAATAGGCGGACTTCGTGGGTCCCGCCGCCGCTTTCATGAAAGGGCCGATATGACGGGCATCGTCGCCTTTTTCGGGGATCTCAACCTTGATGACACGGGCGCCGAGATCGGCGAGCACCATCGTGCAATAAGGCCCGGCGAGAACGCGTGTGAGGTCGATTACCGTCACGCCCGAGAGCGGGCCTTTTTCAGTCTTCGGCGTCTGCGGTTCCTGACTCATCCGGTTTCCCTCCCTCATTTGCGCCGTCACGTTGCCCGGGCTTTGCCGCCGGGTCGAGTTTCTTTCCTTCGAAAAGGCGGCGTTCTTTTTCCTTCTGTGCTTTGGCGTGTTTTTTCTCAGCGCCGGTTCGACCGGTGCGGGCGCGGTTCGCGGCGGCGATTCGTTCCTTTTCCTGGCGTGAAACGGGGCTCTTTGCCTTCTTGCCCGATTTTTTGGCTTTTTGCCTGAAATCCGACAAATTAACTATATTTCCTTTGTCAGAGGCCATATTTTCCCCGCTACCGTGGAGTGAAACCGGATGCTCTAGACTCCGGTTAAACTTCGTCAAACTCAAGAGGCGGAATGGGGGGCATTTCGCCGTCACCTGACAAGCACCCGGCTTGATGGGGATTTGCGTCTATTGGCGCTTTCCCTGTGGCGGCCGGCAAGCGGGAAGGGGTCAGGGAGGACGTGTGAATTCCGTACTGTCCTATATCGCAGGTTTTATCGTTCTGGTTCTTTTCGCGGCACTGGTCGGCCCGAGCTTTGTCGACTGGAACAGTTTTCGCGGGGACATTGAAGAGCGCCTGAGCGTGATGACCGGCTGGGATGCGCAAATCTCCGGCGACATCAATTTTGTCATTCTGCCTGCGCCCAGTTTCAAGCTGAGCGGTGTGCGTTTCACGCGCCCGCAAGATGAAACACATGTGCTTGCGCAAATGGGCACGTTCGAGGGTGAGGTGGCGCTGGCGCCGCTGCTCGGCGGCAATGTGGATGTAACGCAGGTTCGGATTGCCGATTTCACTTTTTCCGTTTCCGCCGACGAAGCGGGCCGGTCCGATTGGTCGCATCTTTTCAACACGTCGGGCGGCTATTTCGGTCCGGACTCGATCCGGCTTGAGGACATGCGTCTCGAGCGCGGCACATTCATCTATCAGGACGCGCGCCGCGGCACGGCGATGGAACTGACGGACATCGAGGGCACCTTCTACGCGGCCTCTCTCTCCGGACCGCTGCGGACGGATCTCACCTTTCAGCATGCGGGCGAAACGGTGCATGCGGAAATTGCAGCGGGGGATTTCGGCGGCACGCGCGCGTTTCCCCTGAGCACGGCCTTCACTTTCGAGGACCGGCAGGCGCGGCTTTCCTTTTCGGGCATTGCGACGGAGTTTTCGCAAAGCGGGCGTATCGACGGCTCGCTGCAGGCGACGTCCGGTGTTGATCAAGCGGGGGAGCCGCTTATCAAACTGGATGCCGGGCTTGTGGCGGGGCCGGGCGAGGCGACGCTGCGCGCGCTCAAACTTTCGGTGCCGGGCAGTTCCTTTAAGGGGGATGCCTCGTTCAATTGGCGCAGAGATCCGCGCGGACGCGTTTCGCTCCAAAGCCAGTCTGCCGATCTTGGCGCTCTACAGGCGGGCGGCGGCACGGGTGATGCGCTTGAGGCGCTTTTCGACCGGCTGCCGGCGCGCTTTGCGCTTGCGGCGGAGGTGGAGACGGAAGGCGTGCTATTCGAAGGGCGCACGGCCAAAGCACTGAAGGCCCGCTTGGTGCGGCAGGATGGTGTCTGGGAACTTGAAGAAGCAGTGCTTGATCTGCCGCATGGCGGGCGGCTATCGCTTTCGGCCCGGCAGACGGAAATGAGCCAAGGCGCCATCCGCTATGATAGCCGTTTCGAGCTGACGGCCCCCAATGCGCAGCTTCTGGCGAGCTGGGCCGCGGGCGATGGCGCGGCTTCTGCCAATGGCGGCGCTGTGCCGCTCCATCTGGTGGGCTCGGCTGCGTTCACAAAACGCCTGTGGCGGTTCTACAATCTTGAATTGGCGCTCGGCGCGGAAGAACCCAATCTGCGCGGCGGTGTTTCGTTTGCGCGGAGCGCGCGCCCGGCCATCGGCATCGAGGCCCATGGGAACCAGATCGATCTGTCGCCGCTTGCCCCGCTTCAGCGGCTCTTGCCCGACGTGCAGGAAGAGACGGTGGCGGCTTATGACATCAATACGGTGATAAGCGGCAAAACACTTTCCTATGATGGCTGGACCGTTTCCCAGCTCGACATGGAAGCCTCGCTCCGCGATGGCGCGCTCGCGGTCGAGCGGTTTGCGCTGGCGGATGAAAGCGGCGCGCGGCTCAGTGTTTCCGGGCGGCTTGCAGGCGTCATGGACGAGCCCTCAGGCGCGCTGCAGGGGCGGGTGGATGCCGCCGATCCTGGCACGACATTGTTCGGCCTTCTGGATGAAAGCTGGCAGCGCGACACGTTTACGCCGCTTTCCGTCTATTTCGAAGTTCAAGGCCAGGCGGATGAGGCGGGGAGTCATTTCGCCACGGTTGATCTTTCCGGACGCACAGGGGAAAGCAGCCTGACAGGCGTTCTGAAGCGCAGGCGTGCAGCAGAGCGTGATGCGGCGATCTATGACGGCGTTTTCTCTCTTTCGAGTGAGGATGGCGCAGCACTGCTCTCCCAGCTGGGCTTTATGCCTTCAGACAGCGTGTCGGGCAGCGGCGAACTGCGCCTTCAATTCACCGGCGGGGCGGACGCTGGATACGAGACGTCGTTACGTCTTGCAGCAAATGGCGCAGATGCGTCCCTCAAAGGACGGGTGACGGGCGAGCCTGCGCTGGTGCCGGACACTTTCGACGGGCGCTTCGATGTTTCCGCGCCACAGCTTGAAGCCATCGTGGATGGGCTAGGTGTGAGGGAAGGCGATGCCGCAAGCCTGATGCGTTTGCTTGTGAAAAACGGCGCGCGCGGCGGTGTGCTGGCGGGCGGTGCGCTGGAACGGGAGGACGGGCTCTGGTCGTTCAGCGATGTTGAGGCGGTGGCTGGCACGTTCCGCCTTTCCGGCGCGGTTGATTGGCGTGAGGGCGGTGCGGAGAGCTTGCCGCATCTTTCCGGCGCTGTGGAGGTGAGCCGCCTTGCGCTCGATCCTGTTTTGAGTGCGGGTGTGGCGCCGGGCGATGTGTGGCCAACGGCACCGCTTGACTGGCGCGCGCTTGGGGCCTTTACCGCAGATGTGGACTTCAAGGCGGCGCGCATGTCGCTTGCCGATATTCCTGTGGAAGGTGTTGAAAGCCATATCGCTGTTCAGGAGGGCGTGCTGTCAGTGTCTCCCTTCACGGCAATGTTTGCCGAAAGCCGGATTACGCTCGGCGCGCGCTTTGAAGGCGGGAAAGCGGAACCGGCGCTCGATCTGAAACTTTCCATCGAGCAGGCGGACATGGCGCAGGCAAGCGCGCTTGCTTTTGCCGCGCCTACAGGGCAGGGGCGGCTTGCGCTCGACATGCAGCTTGAGGGCAAGGGCCGCAGCTGGCTGGCGCTTGTCTCTTCGCTCTCAGGGGCCGGCAAGTTCGCCGCCGAAGAAGGGCATTTGAACGGGTTCGATCTTGCCGCGTTCTCCCGCGGCCTCTCGGCACTGCGTGAGCCGGATGATTTCGCGGTTTTGAAAGAGACAACGCTTGAGGAAGGGCAGACGCCTTTTAATCGTGTTGCAGCGGGCTTTGAAGTGGAAGAAGGGCTGCTGGAGAGTGAACCTCTTGCGCTGGCCGTGCTTGCAAGCCCCGGGGCGTCGGGCAAGATCTATGCGGATATTGCGCGTTTGCGGGGCGATGTGGAACTGACGCTGCCGCTGACCGGGCCTGAGAATGTCCCTGCGCTGGATTTCATGGCCGCCGGACCCTTGCGGGACATGCGCGCGCGTTTCGATACGGGCGCGGTGGAGCGTTTCGTTTCGCGGCAATTGCTTGCCCGGCAGATGGAAGAGGCAGGTGTTGAAGATCTGCCGGAAGAACTTGAAGAGCTGATCGGCGCGCCGCCTGCGGAGAATGACAATGAGGCGGGCGGGGAGAGGCTGGAGAATGCTCCGGACGCGCCGACACCCCTAGAGCGGCCGGGCCGGGCCTCCTGAGGTTTACAGATTTTCTTCCAGGGGCGCAGCTGAGCAGGCGCGGTCATCCTGCGTCATTTCCTGATAGACAAAAACACGAAGCGCGCTCGAAAGATTTTCATCTTCGGCGCGCTTCTGGTCGATCTGGCGAATAAGCTCGTTGACTGAAACCTTGCGGGAGCAGGCGAGTTCCTTCAAGCCGTCCCAGAAGGGGCGTTCGAGGGAAATGGAGGTGCGGTGGCCTGCAATGCTCACCGAGCGTTTGACGATGGTAGCCAAATGCGCTCCCGCAAGTGGTTGCTGCGTTACTTCGGTTTGATCATATCCTCAGGACGCACCACCCGGTCAAACTCTTCTTCGCTCACGTAGCCGCCCTTTACCGCTTCCTCGCGCAGCGTGGTGCCGTTCTTGTGGGCGGTCTTGGCGATGGTGGTGGCGTTGTCATAGCCGATCACCGGCGCAAGCGCGGTGACGAGCATAAGCGAGCGTTCCATCAGCTCTGCAATGCGCTGGCGGTTCGCCTCGATGCCATCGACGCAGTTTTCCGCGAAGCTGACGCTTGCATCGGCCATGATGCGGATAGACTGGATGAGGTTATAAGCGATAACGGGCTTGTAAACGTTCAGCTCGAAATGGCCCTGGCTGCCGGAGAAGCTGACCGCCGTCTGGTTGCCCATCACCTGCGCGCAAACCATCGTCAGCGCTTCGCACTGGGTCGGGTTCACCTTGCCCGGCATGATGGAGGAACCGGGCTCGTTTTCCGGGAGCTGCAGCTCACCCAGGCCCGAGCGCGGACCGGACCCGAGGAAGCGGATGTCGTTCGCGATCTTGAAGAGCGAGACGGCGACGGTGTTGAGCTGGCCATGCGCTTCGACGCAGGCATCATGCGTGCCCAGCGCCTCGAACTTGTTGGGCGCGGTCACGAAGGGCAGCTTGGTGAAGGTTGCCACTTCTTCGGCGAATTTTTCGGCGAAGCCGACCTTCGCGTTGATGCCGGTGCCGACGGCGGTGCCGCCCTGCGCCAGTTCCAGAAGCGCGGGCAGGGCGCTTTTCACGCGGCGGATGCCATTGTCGATCATGGCCACATAGCCGGAAAATTCCTGGCCCAGGGTGAGCGGCGTCGCGTCCTGCGTGTGAGTGCGGCCGATCTTGATGATGTCCTTGAACTCTTCGGCCTTGTTGTTGAGCGAGTTGCGAAGCTGCTGCAGGGCCGGGATGAGGCGGTGCTCGATTTCTTCAACCGCCGCGATGTGAATGGCGGTGGGGAAGGTGTCGTTGGAGGACTGCGAGCGGTTCACATCATCATTCGGGTGAACCGGCTTCTTGGACCCCATCTCGCCGCCCAGCATTTCGATGGCGCGGTTGGAGATGACTTCGTTGGAGTTCATGTTCGACTGTGTGCCGGAGCCGGTCTGCCAGACGACGAGCGGGAAATGATCATCCAGCTTGCCTTCGGCGACTTCGAGCGCGGCATCGGCAATCGCATTGCCGACCTTCGGGTCGATATTGTCGAGTGCGATGTTGGCCAGCGCTGCCGAGCGCTTGATGATGCCGAGCGCGCGGACGAGCGGCTTCGGCATGGTTTCGCCGCCGATCTTGAAGTTGCCGAGGGAGCGCTGCGTCTGTGCGCCCCAGTATTTCTCGCCCGGGACTTCCAGCGGGCCGAAGGAATCGGTTTCCGTGCGGGTCTTGCTCATGAACGGGTCTCCCTGATCGGATATGCGGCCGCAGCCGGGGTGCCGGCGGGCAGGTGGATTTGGCCGCTGATTTAGCATGCGGGGCGGGAGACGCCAAGCTGGGGGAGAGATCGCTGGGGGCGGGCCGCGTTGGCGGCTTATTTTTTGCGGAAGGCGTCGAGGCTCACCACGTCGCCGCCGGCTTCGGCCGGTTTGGCGTCTTCCTCGTCTTCCGCAGCGGCGGCTTCGGCTTCCAGCACTTCCGCCAGATCGTCATCCTCTCCTTGCGTGAATTGCAGGCCAAACTGGACGCTGGGGTCGAAGAAGCCGATCACGGCGGAAAAGGGCACCACCAGACGTTCCGGCACCTTGTTGAAGGAAAGGCTGACGGAAAAGCCCTGGTCCGAGACGTCGAGATCCCAGAACTGGTGCTGCATGACGATGGTGATTTCGTCCGGATATTGCTCATGCAGCCGGGGCGAAATCTGCACGCCCGGCGCATTGGTGTTGAAAGAGATGTAGAAGTGATGTTCGCCGGGCAGGCCTTCCGCCGCGGCGACGTCCAGCGCCTTGCGCACCACGCCCCGCAGCGCTTCCTGCGCCATCAGGTCATACCGCATGAGATCTTCGGAGGGGGTCTCGGACATCGGAACTCCGCTTGCGCAAGTGACTCGTGAACCGGCGGGGGCCAGTCCTTAAAGCCTGCCCCGGCCATGTTTTTCATGCAAGTGAGCTAGCGCCCGGCGCTGCTGCTGTCAAATCAGCGTTGCAGGAGGGCCACGTTTTGGCCGCATGACCGGCAGTTCGTTAACGCCTGAATCTATGTGGAAGTGGGGGCTTCTGTTGCCAGGTGCCCCCGAACCCCGCCTGAGCGTGCTAGCACTCAGGGCTTAATTTGAAGCTGTCGCACCGCTTACGCAGCGAGACGTGCCTCAGCATAGTTGTCGTTGGCAACTATAAGGTTTGGCCCGATAACGGTGGCTACCATGCCGAGCGAAAAGACTGCCTTTACACCCTCGTCGATCCTGTTTCGCCCCCATAAATCCGCCTAAAGGGCGGAGAAATTGGTGGAGGCGCCGGGTACTGCCCCCGGGTCCGATAGGTTTATTACGCAACCCGTTTATCGCCATAGCCGGATGAACCGGCACGGCTAATATAGGCATTATGAGCCGGGGATAAAGGGGCAAAACGGCCCGTTTTGTCCGGGCTTATCCTGCGGGCAGGCGCTCCTTGAAGAGGCGGATGATGTTGCCGCCCATGATCTTGCGGATTTCGGCGTCCTTGAACCCGGCGGCCCGCATTTCTTCCGTCAGCACGGCGATTTCGGCGGTGTCGAACATCACGGTGGTGCCGCCGTCATAATCCGAGCCGAGGCCCACATGATCAGCGCCCAGCAGGTCCACGGCGTAGCGAAGGGATTTGACGACGGATTTGGGGTCGATGTCGCAGACCGCGCCGTCCCAATAGCCGATGCCGATGACGCCGCCGGTTGCGGCGATGCGTTTCATCAGATCGTCTTCCAGGTTGCGGGCGGTGTTGCAGGCGCCCTTGACGCCGGTGTGAGAAACGAAAATGGGGCTTTGCGTCATGGCGAGCACATCTTCCACCACGGCGGGGGAGGAATGGGCGACATCGATCATGATGCCCTGGGCTTCCAGTTCCTTGACCACCTCTTTGCCGAAATCGGTCAGGCCCGCGCCGGAAAGGCCGTGCAGCGAGCCGCCCAGATCATTGTCGAAGAAATGGTGCAGGCCCATCATTCTGTAGCCTATATTGTAGAGCACCTTGATGTTATCTACGTCGCCTTCAAGCGGGTGCAGGCCTTCGGTGGCGAGCAGGCCGCCGACAATGTTGCCTCCCTCCGCGCGGGCTTTCAGCAGTTCCTCGAGCTGGGCTTTCGTTTCGATGACTTTCAGCGCGTCCGGCTTGGCGGCGGCGGCTTCATGCAGGCGCTCGGCCTGATAGACAGCGCGCTCCAAAAGGCTGTTCCAGGTGCGGGGCGGCCAGCGCTGGGCAATGGCAAGCAGGGTGATCTGGTCGCTGTCGGCGGTGTTCTCGTCATAGTTCAGGCCGCGCGGCACTTTGGTGACGACGGAAAAGACCTGCAGCGCCACATTGCCTTCCTCGAGGCGGGGCACATCCACATGGCCGCGGTCGGCGCGCAGGAGAGGATCGCGCGCCCAGAGCAGCGTGTCGGAGTGGAGGTCCGCGATGACGAGTTTTTCGTGGAGCGCGGCCGAATCATCGGAAATGTCGTAAGGCGCGTGCTCCGCTACCACGTTGGTGGTGTCTTCCAGATAGCCCGGCAGGAAAATGAGCGCAGCAATGACCAGTGCCACGACGAGTGCCAAAACGGCGAAAATCAGCTTTTTCACGATGTGCCCCTCCCTTTATCCCCAGCCTTTTCGGCCGGGGGTGCCCATTCGCGGGCTTATCTTGTCGGCGCATTCTGGCCCAGAGCGGGCCGGGAGGCTAGACTGGCGCTACGAGAATCCACCGGTTTCCAAGGTTAGGCCATGCAGCAATATCTCGATCTGATGCGTCTTGTCCGCGATAAGGGCGTTGAAAAATCCGACCGCACGGGCACGGGCACGCGCTCGGTCTTCGGGCATCAGATGCGCTTTGATCTCGCGGACGGCTTTCCGCTTGTCACGACGAAGAAGCTGCATCTGAAATCGATCATCCATGAGCTGCTCTGGTTTCTGGCTGGCGACACGAATATTGCCTATCTCAAGGCAAACGGCGTGCGCATCTGGGATGAATGGGCGGATGAGAAGGGGGATCTCGGTCCGGTTTACGGGCACCAGTGGCGAAGCTGGCCCGCGCCAGACGGAACCAAGATCGACCAGATCAAGAATCTCATCCGGCAGATTGAAACCAGCCCGGATTCGCGCCGGCTCATCGTCTCCGCCTGGAACGTGGCCGATGTCGACAACATGGCGCTGCCGCCCTGCCACTGTCTCTTCCAGTTCTATGTGGCCGAGGGCAGGCTTTCCTGCCAGCTCTATCAGCGTTCGGCGGATATCTTTCTCGGCGTGCCCTTCAACATCGCCTCCTATGCGCTGCTGACCATGATGATCGCGCAGGTGACGGGGCTGAAGCAGGGCGAGTTCATCCACACATTCGGGGACGCGCATCTTTATCTCAATCATCTGGAGCAGGCGGACACGCAGCTTCAGCGCGACCCGCGCCCCTTGCCGCAGATGAAGATCAACCCGGATGTGAAGAGCATTTTCGACTTCACGTATGATGATTTCGAGCTGGTGGGTTACGATCCGCATCCGCATATCGCCGCGCCTGTGGCGGTTTAAGGAGCGGGCGGCGTGCATATTTCCCTCTTCGTCGCCATCGCCGAGAACGGGGTGATCGGCAAGGACAACGCCATGCCCTGGCGGCTCTCCAGCGATCTCAAACGGTTGAAGGCGCTCACCATGGGCAAGCCCATTCTCATGGGCCGCAAGACCTGGGAGAGTTTTCCGAGGCGGCCCTTGCCGGGGCGGCCCAATCTCATTGTCACGCGCGATGCGGAGTATGACGCGCCGGGCGGGGAAGTTTTCACCAGCACCCGCGCCGCGCTTGCGCGGGGCGAAGAGCTGGCGCGCGGGCTGCAGGTCGATGAGATCATGGTTTTGGGCGGCGCGCAGATTTACAAGGCGCTTCTGCCGCGGGCAACGCGCATCTATCTGACGGAAGTGCATGCTTCACCCGAGGGCGACACGACATTCGATTTTGACAAAAGTGCGTGGCGCGAAGTGTCGCGCGAGCGTCATGAGGCGGGTGAAAAAGACAGCGCCGCCTATTCCTTCGTGCTGCTGGAGCGGCTTTAATTTCTTTAACAGAGTTTTGGCGCGCCGATTGAGTTTCACCGTCTGGCGGGACACAATGCGCGCAACAGTTCCCCAGTAATCAGGAGATGGCAAATGGACGTGCGCGCGGCAGTGGCATTCGAGGCGGGCAAACCGCTTGAAATCGAAACGGTGCAGCTTGACGGCCCGCGCGAGGGCGAGGTGCTGGTCGAGGTCAAGGCGACGGGGCTTTGTCACACGGATGCTTTCACGCTTTCCGGCGATGACCCGGAAGGCACGTTCCCGACCATTCTTGGCCATGAGGGCGCGGGCGTTGTTGTGGAAGTCGGTAAGGGCGTCACCTCGCTTGAGGTGGGCGACCATGTTATTCCGCTTTACACGCCCGAATGCCGGGAATGCGAATACTGCCTCAATCCCAAGACCAATCTTTGCCAGAAGGTCCGCACCACGCAGGGCCAGGGCGTGATGCCGGATGGCACGAGCCGCTTTTCCTATAAGGGCAAGCCTGTGCTGCACTATATGGGCTGTTCGACCTTCGCCAATTACACGGTGCTGCCGGAGATCGCGCTGGCGAAGATCCGCAAGGACGCGCCTTTCGACAAGGTTTGCTATATCGGCTGCGGCGTGACCACGGGCATTGGCGCGGTGGTGAACACGGCGAAGGTGGAGCCGGGCTCGCGGGTCGTCGTGTTCGGGCTCGGCGGTATCGGCCTCAATGTCATTCAGGGCGCGCGCATGGTGGGCGCGGACCAGATTGTCGGCGTCGACATCAACCCGGCCAAACGCGCGCTGGCTGAAAAATTCGGCATGACCGATTTCGTGAACCCGCTTGAGGTGAAGGGTGACATCGTTTCCCATCTCGTCGAGGTGACGGGCGGCGGCGCCGATTACACGTTTGAATGCATCGGCCGGACGGACACGATGCGCCAGGCGCTTGAATGCGCGCATAAGGGTTGGGGCGAGAGCATCATCATTGGCGTTGCGGGCGCGGGGCAGGAAATTTCAACGCGGCCTTTCCAGCTTGTGACGGGGCGCGTGTGGAAAGGGTCTGCCTTTGGCGGCGCGCGCGGGCGCACGGATGTGCCGCGCATTGTCGACTGGTATATGGACGGCAAGATCAATATCGACGATCTCATCACCCACACCATGCCGCTGGAAGAGATCAACAAGGGCTTTGACCTCATGCATGAGGGCAAGTCGATCCGCTCGGTGGTGGTTTACTGATGGCGGCGGCCAAGGTCGAAATTCTCTCCGCGCATCGCTGCTTCGGCGGCACGGTTTCAATTTGCCGCCACGCCTCGGCGGCGGTGGGCGGCGATATGCGCTTTTCGGTTTTCGTGCCGGAAGGGAAGGGGCCGTTTCCGGTTCTCACCTGGCTGTCGGGCCTTACCTGCACGGAAGACAATTTCACTGTGAAGGCCGGGGCTTACGGCGAGGCGGCGGCGCTCGGCCTCATGGTAATTGCGCCGGACACCAGCCCGCGCGGTGAAAGTGTTGCCAATGACGAGGCTTATGATCTTGGCCAGGGCGCCGGGTTTTATGTCGATGCAACGGAAAAGCCCTGGGCACCGCATTTCAAGATGGAAAGTTATGTGACGCGGGATTTGCGGGAAGCGGTGCTTGCCGCCTTTCCGGCGGATGAGAAACGGCAGGGCATTTCCGGCCATTCCATGGGCGGGCACGGCGCGCTCACTCTGGCGCTCAAATATCCTGAAGTTTACCGCTCCGTTTCAGCCTTCGCGCCCATCGTTTCCCCCACGCGCTGCCCCTGGGGCGAGAAGGCGTTTACGGCCTATCTGGGTTCTGACCGGAAAGCTTGGGCGGCACATGATGCCTCGCTTCTCATGGAAGGCGGCGCGGCGCGGGATGTTTTTGATGACATTCTCATCGATCAGGGTCTTGCCGACAATTTCCTGAGCGAACAGCTTAAGCCCGAGCTTTTCGAAGAGGCCTGTGAGAAGGCGGGGCAGAAGCTGACGCTGCGTTTTCAGGAAGGTTATGACCATTCCTACTTCTTCATTCAGTCGTTCATTGCGGATCACCTGAACTTTCACCGGGAGCGGCTGGGCTAAGCCCTCGCGAAAACGCAGGGTGCCCTAGCCAGACTCATATCCGCCTGACAAAATGCCTCCCATAAGCAAAGAAAGCAGGGAGGGCTTCATGCTCAAGATGGAAGAAATTGCAAGCGGGCTCAAATTTCCCGAAGGACCGATTGCGATGGAGGATGGCAGCGTCATTCTCGTCGAGATCGAGCGCGGGACGCTGAGCCGGGTGACGCCGGACGGCAAGATTTCCGTGATTGCCGAACTCGGCGGCGGGCCGAACGGGGCGGCGATCGGGCCGGATGGCGCGGTCTATATTTGCAATAATGGCGGCTTCGAGTGGCATCACCGGGACGGGCTCACCATTCCGGGCGAGATCGCGCCCAATTATTCCGGCGGGCGGATCGAGCGGGTTGATCTTGAAACGGGCAAGGTCGATGTTCTTTATACGGAGTGCGATGGCCAGCCGCTGAACGGGCCGAATGATATCGTCTTCGATAAAGAAGGCGGTTTCTGGTTTACCGATCTCGGCAAGACGCGCGGGCGCATCAAGGACCGGGGCGCGCTTTATTATGCCAAGCCCGATGGGTCTATGATCCGTGAGGCCATGTTCCCGCTGGAAAGCCCGAACGGGGTGGGCCTGTCGCCGGATGAAAAGAAAGTCTATGTGGCGGACACGGTGCCGGGCCGTCTCTGGGGCTTTGAAATCGAAAAGCCTGGACACCTCAAGGCCGGGACGGCCATTCCCGATACGTTTGTCGGTGCGCCGCAGGGGCTGAATTTCTTCGACTCGCTGGCCGTGGATGCGGAAGGCAATGTCTGCGTCGCCACGATCTTCAATGGCGGCATCACGTCGATTTCGCCGGACGGCAAGAAGGTGGAGCATTTCGCCACCGGTGATTACATCACCACGAATATCTGCTTTGGCGGCAAGGACCTGAAGACGGCCTATATCACGCTGTCCTCGACGGGCCGCCTCGTGAAATGCGAGTGGCCGCGCGCGGGTCTGCCGCTGAATTTTCATAATAAGTAGTAGAGTGGCTCACTCTGAATACCGTCATGCCCCGCATAAAGCGGGGCATGACGTTTCCTGTGATGTCCTATCCTCCGCCCACGCATGATTCCTCCTTGTGCACATGGTTAACGCGTGCCAGCATGGCCGCGTTTTGGGGGTACTCTGACAATCCAAGGAGGAAGAGATGCGCTTGATCGTAGCTCTTGTGGTTGCGTTGTTCTCTATGACGGGGGTCGCGCAGGCCGATCCAATGGCCGCGTTTTATGGCAACACAGTTGCCGTCTCCAACCCGGAGACGGGCGAGCGTCAGGTCTTCATCGATGCCGATGGCACTTATTCGCAAACGCTGGCGGATGGCACGACGGCAGAAGGCACATGGGAGGTGAAAGGTGAGGAAGCCTGTTTCTCCTCAGGTGACAATGCACCTTACTGCGTGCCAGTTGAAGAACGTGAAATCGGGGAAAGCTGGGAAATGACAAGCCCTGACGGCGTCACGGAAACCGCGACGCTGAAGGAGGGGCGCTGAGTTCTTCGGGTTCCGAGGAAGCGGCCGGCCCATGCGCCGGCCGTTTTCCTAGCTGATGGAAATTTTGGGGGCCTTCCGCGTCCCGCCATCGCCCTGCAGCAGGTTCATGACCTTTGCGGCAATGTCCATGAAGGGCCGGGCGGCATCTCCGCCAGGATCGGCTGCCACGACGGGCTTTCCTTCATCCATACTGGCGCGGATTTCCGGCACAAGCGGCACATCGCCGAGGAAACCGGCGCCGAGTTCTTCTGCCACGCGTTTCGCGCCGCCTTCGCCGAAGATATAAGTCTTTTCGTCAGTGCCGGGGGCGACGTAATAGGCCATGTTCTGCACGATGCCGAGCACAGGCACGTGGGTTTTCTCGAACATGGCGATGCCGCGGCGGGCATCCATGAGCGCGATTTCTTGCGGCGTGGAGACGATGACGGCGCCCGCCAGCGGCACGCGCTGCACCATGGTGAGCTGCGCATCGCCGGTGCCGGGCGGGAAATCGACGATCAGCACGTCAAGCTCGCCCCAATCCACTTCTGACATCATTTGCGTGAGGGCGGACTGGACCATGGGGCCGCGCCAAATCATCGCAGTCGTGTCGTCCACCATGTAGCCGATGGACATGGTTTTAACGCCGTACGCTTCCGGCGGAAGCAGTTTCTTGTTTTCGCTCACGCCCGGTTTGCCGCTGAGGCCCATCATGCGCGGCACGGAAGGGCCGTAAATATCCGCGTCCAAAAGGCCCGTCTTGAGGCCGAGCTGGGCGAGGGCGAGGGCGAGATTGACGGCGACGGTGGATTTGCCGACGCCGCCCTTGCCGCTGGCAACGGCGATGATGGCTTTCACGCCGGGCAGTTCAAGAGGACCGGCGGCTTTGCGCTGCGGCTGCGCTTGCTGCTGTCCTTTCTGCTGTCCTTTCTGGGGCTGTTCCGTCTCGCGGTGGGCCGTCAGCACGGCGGTTACGGAGATGATGCCGGGGAGTTTGCGCACCGCGTCTTCACATGCCTTGCGCAGCGGCTCTCTTGCCGCGGCGTCTTTCGGGTTTATCTCCAGAGAGAAGCCAACATTACCGTCCTTAACAATGACGCCCTGCACGAGACCCGAACTCACCACATCCCTTTCCGAGACAGGGTCTTTGACGCTTGTCAGGGCGCGCAGCACATCATCCTTGGTGACAGTCATTGAATTCGCTGGTCCTCTCTTTGTCCGTTTCCGCCACTTGCGGCGCCGGGTTTCATTGCGCGGGTGCCTTGCCTGTCATATAACCCCGAAGGAGCGTTTTCCAAAGGCGGCAAGGGAATCGCCGGGTTCCGGCGATTTTCAGCCGTCTGTTCCACACGCAGGCAGAACCAACAGCTCAGGATAAAGGGAATTTCGTATGCCCTGGAATAATCAAGGCGGCGGCGGTGGCTGGCAGAATGGCGGCAATCGCGGACCTTGGGGTCAACCCCCTTCGGGTGGCGGCGGCGGCCGCGGCGGGCAGGAACCGCCTGATCTCGAAGAGTTGATCCGGAAGGGGCAGGAGCGCCTGCGCAACATTTTTCCGGGCGGCGGCGGCCGCGGGCGCGGCGGCTCCGGCTCCGATGGTGGGCAAGAGGGCGGTAATGGCGGCATTCTGATCGTTGCGGCGCTTGTCATTCTCGGCCTGATCGGCTGGAGTTCGGTTTACCGGGTGGATACGGACCAGCAGGGCGTCGTGCTGCGCTTCGGTGAGGCCGTGCGCACCACGCCGCCGGGGCTGCATCTGAAACTGCCGTTCCCGATCGAAACCGTTTACACGCCGACGGTCACGAAGGTGAACCGCGTCAATGTGGGCGGGAACTCCGATGAAAGCCTGATGCTGACGGGCGATGAAAACATCGTCGATATTGACTTTGTCGTGCTCTGGCGTATCGCCGATGCCAGCGATTACCTCTTCAACGTCGAGAACCCCGATGCCGCGGTGAAGGCGGCGGCAGAAAGCGCCATGCGCGAGGTGGTAGGCACTTCGGCCATTCAGGTGCTTTTCACGACGGGCCGTTTCGAGGTGCAGCAATCTGTTCAGGCGCTGGTCCAGGCGATGCTCGACAGCTATGGGGCTGGCATTCAGATCGTCGAAGTGCAGCTTCAGCCGGTCGATCCGCCCCAGCCCGTGGAAGATGCGTTCCGCGATGTGCAGGCGGCGCGCGCCGACCAGGAGCGTTTGCGGAACGAGGCTGAAACTTATGCCAACACCGTCGTGCCGCAGGCTCGCGGTGAGGCGGACCAGATCCTGCAGTCGGCGCAAGCTTACCGCGAGCAGACGGTGGCTGAGGCGCAGGGTCAGGCGGACCGCTTCCTTGCGATCTACAACGAATACAAGAATGCGGAAGAGATTACCCGTAAGCGTATCTTCCTTGAAACCATGGAAGATGTGCTGGGCGGCATGAACAAGGTCGTTATGGATTCGGAAGCCGGGTCCGGCGTGCTGCCCTATTTGCCGCTTAACGAACTCAAGCCGGGTCAGCGTAATCAGAAGGAGGCGCAGTGATGAGAGCTGGAGCTATTATTGCCGCAATCATTGCAGCGGCGGTCATCATCGTCGGCGCGTCGTCTCTTTACACGATCAACGAAACGCAACAGGCGCTCGTCATTCAGTTCGGTGACGTGCGCGACCAGGTGCGTGAGCCGGGGCTGCATGTGAAGGTGCCGTTCATTCAGAATGTCGTTTATATCGACAAGCGGGTGCTCAATCTGGAAACGAGCCGCCAGCTCGGCGGGGAATCGGGGCAGGTGATCATCACCTCCGACCAGAAACGCGTGGTGGTGGATGCGTTTGCCCGTTACCGGATTACCGATCCTCTGAAATTCTATCAGTCGGTGCGGGACATGCGGCAGGCGGGCGACAAGCTGCTGCCGATCTTCCTCTCCAACATTCGTAACGTGCTGGGCGAAGCAACGCTCGAAGCGCTGGTGCGCGATGACCGGGCGGATCTGATGCAGAAGATCGAAGACGGCTTCAACATTGCGGCCGCCGAGTTCGGTGTGCAGGTGGTGGATGTGCGCATTCGCCGCGCGGACCTGCCGCAGGAAAACAGCGAAGCGATCTATGCGCGGATGCGCACGGAGCGTGAGCGGGAAGCGGCGGAGTTCCGTGCGCAGGGCCGGGAGACGGCCCAGCGCATCCGCTCGCGGGCGGACCGTGACGTGACGGTGCTGCTGGCTGAAGCGCAGCGCGATGCCGAGCGCATTCGCGGTGAGGGCGATGCGGAACGGAACCGGATTTTCGCGGAAGCGTTCGGGCAGGACCCGGGCTTCTTCGATTTCTACCGCTCCATGCAGGCTTACCGGGCCGGGCTGAAGGGTGACAACACCACCGTTATTCTGTCGCCGGATTCGGAGTTCTTCCGGTATTTCGGCTCGGATAGCGGCGCGGCGCGGCGTTAAGGCGCATCATGGCCGATCTTCTGGCTGCCATAGGGCTCCTTCTCGCGCTTGAAGGGGCCCTATATGCGGCTTTTCCCGGCGGATTGAAGCGGCTGTTGGCCCAGGTGCATGAGATGCCGGAGGCAACGCTCCGGGCGGGCGGGCTTGGCGCGCTGGTTCTTGGGGTTGTCCTCGTCTGGCTGGTGCGCGCATGAGGTTTCGCCTCATTTCGTCCATATTTCTTTCCAGTATGGGGCGGGCTGCAGATTGCAAAGCGGGGCGCGTTGTAAAATCCGGGCAAGATCTGGTGTGTTGAAAATGCAGGCTGGGGCGTTCACGCTAAACCGTAAAATTTATCCCCGTCCCCGACGGGTGCCGTATCATCCCGGCAGTTGGATTTCAGGAGATGCGTTAATGGCGAAGGCATTGGTTTCAGCAAAGACGATGGCGGCTCCGGCGGCTGAGGAAGAAAGAGCAGGTTTCTTGCGGTTTAGCGCCGTTTTTGCCCTGCTGGCTCTTTTGGCCCTTTTGTTTCAGGCGGCGCCGGCTTTTGCCCGCGGCGCACCGGAAAGCTTCGCCGATCTTGCCGAAAAGCTTTCGCCGGCCGTTGTGAACATCTCGACCTCGCAGACCGTGAATGGCGGTGCGCGGCCGCCTTTGCCCGGCATGCCGGAGGGGTCGCCCTTTGACGAATTTTTCGAAGAGTTTCTGCAACGCCAGCCCGGGGCCAATGTGCCGCGCAAGGTGCAGTCTCTCGGGTCGGGCTTTGTGGTCGATCCTGACGGTATCGTCATCACCAATAATCATGTGATCGAGCAGGCGGACGAAATCAAAGTCAATTTCTCGGACGGGACGACGCTCGCTGCCGAAGTGGTGGGGCGCGATCCGAAAACGGATATTGCGGTCTTGCAGGTGAAGCCCGACGGCAAGCTGCCTTATGTGGAATTCGGCGATTCAAACGTCTCGCGGGTCGGCGATTGGGTTGTGGCGATCGGCAATCCGTTCGGGCTTGGCGGCACGGTGACGGCAGGGATCATTTCCGCCATCAACCGGGACATCAATGCCGGACCTTATGACGCCTTCATTCAGACGGATGCCTCGATCAACCGCGGCAATTCCGGCGGGCCGCTTTTCAATCTTGAAGGTGAAGTGATTGGGGTCAACACGGCGATCATTTCTCCTTCCGGCGGGTCCATCGGCATCGGCTTTTCGGTTCCCTCGGCAACAGCCCTGCCGGTAATCGAGCAGCTCAAGGAATATGGCGAGACGCGGCGCGGCTGGCTCGGCGTGCGTATTCAGACCGTGACGGATGAAATTGCCGAAAGCCTCGGCATGGACGTGGCGCGCGGCGCGCTGGTGGCGGAAGTGACGCCAGACGGCCCGGCGGAAGAGGCGGGCATTCAGGCCGGTGACGTGATCGTCGAGTTCAATGGCCAGGAAGTGCCGGAAATGCGCGATCTGCCGAGAATCGTGGCGGATACGGCAATCGGTGAGACGGTGTCTGCCGTGGTGCTGCGCGGCGGCGAGCGTGAAAGCGTGGATGTTGAAGTGGGACGGCTTGAAGAAGCCGAAGCCCAGATGGCGGAAGCCGGCGCTGCAGGTGACGGCGGCGCGGCAGATGCCACGGAGGCAATGGGCCTTGGCCTCACCGCGCTCGATGAGAGTGCCAAGCGCCGCTACAATCTGCCCGAAGAAACCGAAGGTGTCCTGGTGACAGCGGTCGATCCGGCGGGGCCTGCTGCGGAACGCGGCATCCGTCCGGGCGACATCATTGTCGAAGTGGCGCAGGAAAAGGTTTCGACACCCGGCGATGTGACGGAGCTTGTGGCCGAAGAGAAGGAGAAGGGGCGCAAGTCCGTGCTTCTGCTTGTCTCTTCCGGCGGCGACTTGCGCTTCATCGCGGTGCGGGTGGAGTAGAATCCGTTTCGTCCGGAACAAGCCGCCCCTGGGTCCCCGCTTTCGCGGGGACGACGGTCGGGGGGTGAGATTGGTTTTCCGCGCTTACCTCTTACACCGATGTCATCCCGCGACTTGATCGCGGGATCCATTGGACGCCCCAGCGCATTGAGGGGCTGCTTGGACCCCGCGATCAAGTCGCGGGGTGACAGTTTTAGAGTGAGGAGAGGCCGGTCTAAGGCTTAACAACCTCGTCTGCCCGATACCCCTGAATATAAAGCAGCGCCGTCAAATCGCCGTGGTTCACGCGGGCGGGGGCGGCTTCGGCGACGAGGGGTTTGGCGTGATAGGCGACGCCGAGACCGGCTTCGCCGATCATGGCGAGATCGTTGGCGCCGTCGCCAACCGCCATGGTTCCGGCGTGGGTGAGGCCCAGCGTTTCCCGGAAATGGATGAGGGCGTCGAGCTTTGCCTGGCGGCCGAGAATGGGTTCCTGCACGTTGCCGGTCAGCTTGCCATCTTCGGTGAGAAGGATATTCGCCTGATTGTGCTGGAAGCCCACACGTTCCGCGATACGGGCAGTGAAGAAGGTGAAGCCGCCAGAGACAAGCGCGCAGGTGGCGCCGTTCGCGCGCATCGTTGCACAAAGGGCGGGGCCGCCCGGCATGAGAGAAATCTTTTCTTTATAGACGCGCTCCAGCTCCGCGACGGGCAGACCCTTCAAGAGGCTCACGCGCTCGCGCAGGGCCGGTTCAAACTCCAGTTCGCCGCGCATGGCGCGTTCGGTGATTTCCGCGATCTGGGGTTTGATGCCCACGGCATCGGCCAGTTCATCGATACATTCCTGCTCGATGATGGTGGAATCCATGTCCGCGACCAGCAGTTTCTTGCGGCGGCTTGCGGCGGGCTGGGCCACCACGTCGATGGCGGCGTCTTTCAGGGCGGCGCGGGCGGCGTCCTCAGCGGCTTTGATGTCCGCGCTTTCCAGCACAAAGTCGCAGGCAAGGCCGGGGGCCAGCCAGTCCGGCGCGCCGACGAGGCTAAGGGCGCGGGCGGCTTCTGCCGCATGGTCTTGTGTGAGGGCTTGCGCGGGTGAGCCGATTAGTGTCAGGACGTTGCTCATGAAGCGGGAACCGGAAAATAACGGCAGTGAACCAAAGCGGGGGCGCCCCCGCGCGCTCCTTATTGCAGGCCCGACCGCGAGCGGCAAGTCCGCCCTTGCGCTGGGGCTTGCGCAGAAGTTGGGCGGGGAAATCATCAATGCCGATTCCATGCAGGTTTACAGCACCTTGCGGGTGCTGACCGCCCGGCCCGCGGCGGAAGACGAGGCGCTTGTGCCGCATCATCTTTATGGGGTGCTCGACCCCTCGGAGGTTTGCTCGGCGCAGGCCTGGGCGGAGATGGCGCTTGCCAAGGTGGAGGAGATCGAGGCGCGGGGCGCCTTTCCCATTCTGGTCGGCGGGACGGGGCTTTATTTCAAGGCGCTGACCGCCGGGCTTTCTCCCATGCCGCCGGTTCCGGAGGATGTCCGGGCGGCGGTCAGGGCCGAGGTGGCGGCGGATGCGGGCGTGGCCCATGCGGCGCTTGCCAAGCTCGACCCGGAGGCGGCGGCCAGGATCGGCCCGGCGGACGGGCAGCGCATTGCCCGCGCGCTTGAAATTCACCGGGCCACGGGCAAGCCGCTCACCTGGTGGCAGGGTCATGCGCCGGAGCCGCTTCTTACCGGACATCTGGCCAAATTCGCGCTCGATCCGCCGCGGGACTGGCTGCGGGCGCGGATCGACAGGCGCTTCGACATGATGATTGGGGAAGGGGCGCTTGAGGAAGTGCGGGCGCTGGCCGCGCGGGGGCTCGATTCCCAGCTTCCCGCCATGAAAGCTTTGGGCGTGCCCTCGCTCATGGCGCATATTGCCGGGGAAAAGAGCCTTGATGAGGCGGTTTCCGAGGCCAAGACGCTGACCAAGCAGTTTGCCAAGCGTCAGAGCACCTGGTTCCGGCATCAAATGATTGCGTGGGAGGCGATTTCTGCGCAAGAAATGGAAAGCCAAATTCAGGAAATCTTTTCATTTATTGACGATTGTGGGTTGACCACCCCTGGCTGAGGGGGTAGGTTGCGCCCGCTTTCCGCGGCGGAATGCCGGGAAATCCACAGTTTTTGGCGGGTTTCCGGCGTCCACGAGCCGCGGAGATTTGTTTGGGCGCCATGATGGCTGCCGCACTCCGAAGAAGGAAGAAACCCATGTCTGGCCGCGAAATGACAGGTGCAGAAATCGTCATCAAAGCTCTGGTCGATCAGGGCGTAGAGGTGATTTTCGGCTATCCGGGCGGCGCGGTGCTTCCCATTTATGATGCGTTGTTCAAGCAGAACGACATCAAACACATTCTCGTCCGGCATGAGCAGGGCGCGGTGCATGCCGCCGAAGGCTATGCCCGCTCGACCGGCAAGCCGGGTGTTGTGCTCGTCACGTCCGGCCCCGGCGCCACCAATGCGGTGACGGGCCTCACCGATGCGCTGATGGATTCCATTCCGCTGGTGTGTCTGTCGGGGCAGGTGCCGACGCATCTCATCGGCACGGACGCGTTTCAGGAATGCGACACGGTCGGCATCACGCGGCCCTGCACAAAGCATAACTGGCTGGTGAATTCCGCTGATGATCTGGCGCGCATCATGCACGAGGCTTTCCATGTCGCCACCCATGGCCGCCCCGGCCCGGTGGTTGTCGATATTCCGAAGAATGTCCAGTTCCAGGAAGCGGATTACAAGGCGCCGTCGCAGATCTCGCACAAGACCTACCGCCCGCAGGTGAAGGGCGATATGGGCGCGATCAACCGCGCGGTGGATCTGATTGCGGAAGCCAAGAAGCCCGTTTTCTATTCGGGTGGCGGTGTCATCAATTCGGGCCCTGTTGCCAGCCAGCTTCTGCGCCAGTTCGTTCATCTCACGGGCTATCCCATCACCTCCACGCTGATGGGACTGGGCGCATACCCTGCGCATGATCCGCAATGGCTGGGCATGCTGGGCATGCATGGCACCTATGAAGCCAATAATGCCATGCATGATGCCGATCTCATCATCTGTGTCGGCGCGCGGTTCGATGACCGCGTGACCGGGCGGATCGATGCCTTCGCGCCCAATGCCAAGAAGATCCACATCGATATCGATGCCTCTTCCATCAACAAGAATGTGCATGTGGATGTGCCGATCATCGGCGACTGCGCGCATGTTCTGGAAGACATGCTCCGCGTCTGGAAGGCGAAGGTCGCGCAGCCGGACAAGAGCGCCATTGCTTCCTGGTGGAAGCAGATCGGCACCTGGCGCGGGCGCAAGTCGCTGAACTATGAGAAAAGCAAGGAGACGATCAAGCCGCAATATGCGATCGAGCGTCTTTACGAGCTGACCAAAAACCGCAACACCTACATCACCACGGAAGTGGGGCAGCACCAGATGTGGGCGGCGCAGCATTATCATTTTGAAGATCCGAACCGCTGGATGACTTCGGGCGGGCTCGGCACGATGGGCTATGGCCTGCCGGCGGCGATCGGCGTGCAGGTGGCGCATCCCGATGCGCTCGTCGTCGATATTGCGGGCGAGGCCTCGATCCTGATGAACATGCAGGAGATGTCGACGGCGGTGCAGTTCATGCTGCCGGTCAAGATCTTCATCCTGAACAACGAATATATGGGCATGGTGCGCCAGTGGCAGCAGCTTCTGCATGGCGGGCGCTACTCCCATTCCTATTCGGAAGCCTTGCCCGATTTCGTGAAGCTGGCCGAAGCCTATGGCGGGCATGGCATCCGCGCGCAGAGCCCGGATGAGCTGGATGACAAGATCATGGAAATGATCGAGTGCCCGAAGCCGGTCATTTTCGACTGTGTGGTGGACAAGCTCGAAAACTGCTTCCCGATGATCCCCTCGGGCGCGGCGCATAATGAGATGATCCTCGGCGACGACACGGACGGGGCGAGCGTGACGGAAGCGGGCAAAATGCTCGTTTGAGGCTGGGCCGCTTCCCGGGGGCTTCGCTTTCCGCAGCTTATGGGCTATAAGCCGCCGGTCCGCCTGCGGGCAGGGGCTTTGAGGCCCAGCGCCGGGGCGGAAGTTAACAGGACTGGACATGAGTGAAGAAAAAACAGAACGCCATGTGCTGGCCGTGCTCGTGGACAACGAGGCGGGGGTTCTTGCGCGGGTCGTGGGGCTTTTCTCGGGCCGGGGCTACAATATCGAAAGCCTGACCGTGGCCGAAGTGGACCAGGCCGAGCATATGTCCCGCATCACCATTGCGACGGCGGGCACGCCGGCGGTGATCGCGCAGATCAAGGCGCAGCTCGACCGGCTGGTGCCGGTGCACAAGGTGGTGGACCTGACCGTGCAGGCGCCTTCCGTGGAGCGGGAGATGGCGCTTGCGAAAGTGGCGGGCACGGGCGAGAAGCGCGTCGAGGCGCTGCGCCTTGCCGATGCCTTCCGCGCGCGGGTCATCGATACGACGCATACTTCCTTCATTTTTGAAGTGACGGGCGCGCCGGAAAAGATCGAAGCCTTTATCGGCCTCATGCGGCCGCTCGGGCTGGTGGATGTGACGCGCACGGGCGTCGTCTCCATCGCGCGCGGGCCGGAGGCGATGTGATTTCGTTTTAACGGACGATTTGTGAACGCCGCATCGCGCGGTAACGGACCGGGAAACCGGCAGATATAAGAGACTTGGAAGGATCAGGAGCCATGCGCGTTTATTACGATCGCGACGCGGACGTCAATCTCATCAAAGGCAAGAAGGTTGCCATTATCGGTTACGGCAGCCAGGGCCACGCGCATGCGCTGAACCTGCGCGACAGCGGCGCGAAGGAAGTGGCCGTTGCGCTGCGCGAAGGCTCTGCCTCCGCCAAGAAAGCGGAAGGCGAGGGCCTGAAGGTTCTCTCCGTTGCGGACGCGGCGAAATGGGCCGACGCGCTGATGATGCTGACGCCGGATGAGCTGCAGGCCGACATCTATAACGACCATTTGAAAGACAACATGAAGCCGGGCGCGGCGCTGCTTTTCGCCCACGGCCTCAATGTGCATTTCAACCTGATCGAACCGCGCAAGGACATCGACGTTCTGATGGTTGCGCCGAAGGGCCCCGGCCACACGGTGCGCGGTGAATATCAGCGCGGCGCGGGCGTGCCCTGCCTCATCGCGATCCATCAGGATGCCTCGGGCAATGCGCATGATCTCGGCCTTTCCTACGCTTCCGCCATTGGCGGCGGCCGCGCGGGCATCATCGAGACGACCTTCAAGGAAGAATGCGAGACGGACCTTTTCGGCGAGCAGGCTGTGCTCTGCGGCGGTCTTGTTGAACTCATCAAGGCCGGTTTCGAAACGCTGACGGAAGGCGGCTATTCGCCCGAGATGGCATATTTCGAGTGCCTGCACGAAGTGAAGCTGATCGTCGACCTCATCTATGAAGGCGGCATTGCCAACATGAACTACTCGGTCTCCAACACGGCCGAGTACGGCGAATATGTGTCCGGCCCGCGTGTTGTGGATGCAGGCGTGAAGGCGCGCATGAAAGACGTGCTCACCGACATTCAGACCGGCCGCTTCACGCGTGACTGGATGCTGGAAAACAAGGTGAACCAGACGAGCTTCAAGGCCATTCGCGCCCGTAACGCCGCGCACCCCATTGAAGAAGTGGGTGTGAAGCTGCGCGCCATGATGCCGTGGATTGCCGAAACCAAACTCGTGGACAAAGACAAGAACTAACGCGACCTCGCGATAGCCTTAAAAATGTAAAGGCCCTCCGCGAAGATCGCGGAGGGCCTTTTTCTTTTGGAGAGAGTGATGACACCCCCCGACCAGGGTCCGCAGGCCCCTTTGAGTTTCCTGCATTCCTCGCCGGTTCATATCGGCACGTTCGAGCGGCTGCGTGACAGATATGCACTGGGGCTCGAAATCGCGCACCGGGTGCGGGAGGATTTGCTGATTGCTGCGCAGAAGGCGGGCGGCATGACGCCGGCGCTGCGGCTTCACACGGAAGAGGCGCTTTACCGGGCGGCGGCCGCGCGGGGTTCGGAGGTTGTGGTCTGCACCTGCTCGACGCTGGCGCCGGTGGCCGAAGATCTGGCGATGGACGGCGTCACCTTTCAACGGATCGACCGGGCGATGGCGGATGAGGCGGTGCAGATGGGCGGAAAGGTCGCCGTTGTCGCCTGTCTTGAACCGGCGCTTGCGCCTGCGCTCGATCTGGTGCGCTCTTCCGCGACACGGGCAGAGCGGGAGGTGAAGGTCTCCGGCCACGTCTTTTTCGATCTCTGGCCGCTCTTTCAGGAGGGCGCTCTGGATGATTATCACGCAGCGATTGCGGCGCGGCTGAAAGAGGCCGCGTGCTCCTGTGATGCGATCATCCTCGCCCAGGCCTCCATGGCCGGGGCGGGCGTGCATCTGGAGGGGCACGGCATTCCCGTTCTCTCCAGCCCGGAAAGCGGGTTCAAGGCGGCGGTGGCGGCGCTTACGTGCCCGGCGTAAGCGCCGGGCGTTCCTCGCGCCATTCGCGGCGGGCCTGGCCTGTGACGCGCCAGGCGGAGGAAAGGCCGAGGGCGGCGATACCGGCGGCGACGAGAATATCCGGCCAGCCTTCGCCCGTTACCCAGACAAGGCCTGCCGCGGCGAAGACGGCGGTATTGGCAATAGCGTCATTGCGGCTGCAGAGCCAGATGGATTGGCGGTTCGCGTCTCCCTCCCGGTAGGCAAAGAGCATCAGCGCAACGGCGACGTTGACGGCGAGCGCCATCAGGGCGACAGGCCCCATGAGGAAAGGTTCCGGCGCGCCGCCCGTGATGAGCCGGTAAAGCGCCATGCCAAGCACCCAAAGGCCGAAGAGGCCCATGGTGCCCGCCTTGATGAAGGCCGCCATGGCGCGGGCGCGCAGGCTCATACCAAGCACGAAAAGGGAGATGGAATAGTTCGCGGCATCGGCGAAGAAGTCCATCGCATCGGCCTGTAGTGCCACGGAGCGCGCGGCGAAGGAGGCGTAAAGCTCCACACCGAACATGGCGGCATTGGCGATGAGGGCGATCCAGAGCACGCGGCGAAAGGGCTTGTCGATGTCCCTGGCGTCCGTGACACCGCCGCAGCAATCATCACATCCGGTCATGGCGTTGCCTCCTTGGGGTCGGTGGCAGGCGTGTCCTTGCAATCGTCCTCGCAACCTTCCGCGCAGTGATCCCGCTCGATCTGAATCGTTGCGTGGCTGATGGAGAAGGTGCCGGTGAGGCGTTCATTGAGGCGTTTCAACACCGCGTCGCTATCCGCGTTTTCTTCGATGCGGGCGTGGAGCGTGACCATGGGGCGCTCCTGCGTCAGGGACCAGGCGTGGAGGTGGTGGATGTCCTCTACGCCTTCGACGTTTGCGCGCAGGTCGTCCCGCATCTCATCAAGGTCGAGATGGGCGGGTGTGCCTTCCATCAGGATGTGGGCGGATTCCTTGGTGATGAACCACGCGCTGCGCAGCACCAGCAAGGCGACGAGAAGCGACAGCAGCGGGTCGATGGGCATCCAGCCCGTCAGCAGAATGACGCCTGCCGCGATGATGGCGGCGGCGGAGCCCAGCATGTCGCCCATCACATGCACTGCCGCGCCGCGCAGGTTGAGATTTTCCTGCGCGCCGCCATGAAGCAGGGCAAAGGCGATGATATTCACGATAAGGCCGGTGACGGCGACGGCCATCATCATCCCGCCCATCACTTCGACAGGCTGCATGAGGCGCGTTACGGCTTCGTAGGTGATCCAGGTGACAAGCGCGATCATGGCGAGGCCGTTCACGAAGGCGGCGAGAATTTCGGCGCGGTGAAAGCCATAGGAGCGCGCGTCATCCGCCGGGCGGCGGGAAAGGCGGAAGGCGAGCCAGGCGAGCAGCAGCGAGGCGGCGTCCGTTGCCATGTGACCGGCATCCGCAATAAGCGCGAGGGAGCCGGAGAGAATGCCGCCAGCAACTTCCGCCAGCATGAAAGAGGCGGTGAGCAGCATGGCCCAGAAGACACGGCGTTCATTGCCGCCGCTTACCTTGGGGGCGTGGCTGTGACTAGGCCCGTGACCGTGATCATGGTGGTTGGCGTGATCGTGGCTATGGGTGTGCGAATGGGCCATGTCACTCCGCGCTTTCCTGTCCGCTTTCTGGGCCGCTTTCCGTGACGTGCTCCACCATGTCTTCGATGACGCAGCGGATGTGGTGGTCGTGGACGGAGTAAAGCATCTGGCGTCCCCGGCGCTCATGATCGGCAAGGCGCGCGGCGCGCAAGAGGCGCAGATGGTGGCTGACGAGGGAAGGCGAGAGCTTCAGCCGCTCGGCAATCGCGCCGACGGAAACCGGCCCGTCCAAAAGCGCCATAACGATTTTCAGCCTGCTCGGGTCTCCCAGCAGCTTGAACATGTCCGCTAGAACGGCGGTGTTTTCGTCGGAAACCTGTGTCAGGTGCTTGAGCATGGCACGCCTCTACATATGAATAGGTGTTTATATATAGAGGTGTGGGTGTGAGTCAAGGGTGCAGCCGGTGAACAAAGCAGATTGATGAACTCTTCAGTTTATAAAAAATTTTCGACTTTTTTGTCATTGAGGTAGCCTTTTACCGGTCTGGGGGCATCGGCGGGAAGGCTCTCTGCGAAGCATCGAAAGCCGGGTATGAAACGAATTTTGAAGTACACAAAAAGAGCTTTGAAATATCTGGCAATAGCGATTGCCGTCTGGTTGCTGGCCAATGTTGCGCTCTACTTTGTTTGGCACTCACCGGTTCCGCGGCCCACGGCTGCTTTGCAGGACCCGCTGGATTGCATGAAGCCAGAGAAAACTCGGCAAACCTCTCTCTCTTCTGTGTTCAATGAAATTTGGCCGGGTATCGAGAACTCTCCCTCCTTTTCGCACCGGCAAAGCTGCTTCACTGTAAAGAAGACGGCACACCCGGACTATGAAGCAATATGTCTTCCCGCAAAGCTTCTCGCGGAAGAAATAAAGGCAACAGAGGAGGCGCTGCCGGAAGAGGTCATACAGGATGTTCGGAAGCGAACTTTAGCAGTCGCAGAGTTCGGAGATTTGCGAGGGGCACTTTGGCTCTCGGTAATCGCTATAAGAAAGATGACGGCTGCCGCTCAATTTGATGCGGCAGAAAAGATAATCCACTTGTCAGTATTGTGGCTTGAGAAACTTGACTGTCGTGCCAATTCTCAATGCGCACATGCGCTTACGGTTCTTGGCCGTTTCTTGTATGCGCAAGAGCGGCGTGATGAAGGGCAGCTCTTATACCGTATTGCGCTCGAAATGGCGCCGGACCAGCCCTATCAGATTTATGTATTTGATCTTCTGGCCGCAGAGGAAATTCGGGCGGACAGAAACTTGCTGGCTGCTATGTATCTCAGTCAAGTTGGGGCGCTTCGAGAGAAGGAGGGGCAATGGTCTGCCGCAGGAGAGAACTATCAAGTGGCTGCATTTGCATTGGATATGCACATGCGCGAGCGACTGGAATTTCCGAGCTGTCTCAAGAATGCTGTTAAAGTGTATCGCTACCACGCGGATCAGGCTTATGACAAAAGTATTCGCGAAGAACCTCTGTCCAATGCATTCACGAGTTTTCTTTTTAGGCCTGTTGTGCGCCGAGCGGCGAGTGGCTGGTAAGTATAGGCGGGCATTCTTGGCCTGTTCTATCGGCTTTTTCCTCTCTGGCTCCCCTGCCTGACCTTGGGTAAAAGGGGCAAACAGTGAAGGGGAATCGCATGCGCATCGGCACACCGCTCAGCCCGTCGGCCATCAAGATCATGCTTTTGGGCTCTGGCGAGCTTGGGAAAGAAGTTGCCATCGAGCTTCAGCGGCTGGGCGCGGAGGTGATTGCGGTGGACCGCTATGAAAATGCGCCCGCCCATCAGGTGGCGCACCGGGGGCATGTCATCGACATGACGGACGGGGCAGCGGTACGCGCGCTGGTGGAGAAGGAGCGCCCGCATCTCATCGTGCCGGAGATCGAGGCGATTGCGACGGACATGCTGGCCGAGATCGAGGCTGAGGGGCTGGCCGAGGTCATTCCGACGGCGCGGGCAGCCCAGCTTACCATGAACCGGGAAGGCATCCGCACACTGGCGGCGGAGGAGCTGGGGCTGCCCACCTCGCCTTATGCGTTTGCCTCGAGCGCGGAGGAGTTGAAGGCCGCAGTGGCGGGCGGCATCGGCTGTCCCTGTTTCGTGAAGCCGGTCATGTCCTCTTCCGGCAAGGGGCAGTCTTATGTGGAGCGGGAAGAGGATCTTCAGACGGCCTGGGATTATGCAATGGCGGGCGGGCGCGTGGCGCGGCCGCGCGTGATTGTCGAAGGCAAGGTGGACTTCGATTTCGAGGTCACGCAGCTTACCGTGCGCGCGGCCTCCGCATCGGGCGCGGTGGAAACCTTCTTCTGCGATCCCATCGGGCACCGGCAGGAAAAAGGCGATTATGTGGAGAGCTGGCAGCCGCAGGCCATGTCTGGCGCGGCGCTGAAACGCGCGCGGGAGATTGCGGAGAAGGTCACGGCCAATCTCGGCGGGCGGGGCATTTTCGGCGTCGAGCTTTTCGTCAAAGGGGATGAGGTCTGGTTTTCCGAAGTCAGCCCGCGCCCGCATGATACGGGCCTCGTCACGCTTGCCACGCAATATCAAAGCGAGTTCGCGCTGCATGCGCGGGCCATTCTGGGCCTGCCGGTAGATGCTTCCTTGCGCGAGCCTGGCGCCAGCGCGGTGATTTATGGCGGCATGGCGGAAAAGGGCATTGCCTTTGACGGGGTTGCAGAGGCACTTTCTGTCCCGGGCAGCGATATCCGCCTTTTCGGCAAGCCGGAATCTTATGAGCGCCGGCGTATGGGGGCGGCCCTTGCCCGCGGCAAGGATGCGGAAGAAGCCCGCGCCCGGGCGCGCGAGGCGGCTGGCAAGGTGAAGCCTGTAAAAGGATAAGGCTCGATGGAAAGCGCTTTAACCGATATTGGGGAAAGCACGGCGCGGCTTGTGACCGAGGGCTGGCCGCAGATCATTTCGACGATCATTCTGATCGCAGGGCTGTCGGCCATCCGCGCCTTTGCCGCGCATTTTCTCAAGCACCGGAAAGGTATGCCGCGCCAGCTTCGCTTGCGCATCGGAGATCAGATCCGGCTTGGGCTGCTGGTCATCGGCGCGGCGGGGATCGTTGTCATCTGGGCGCCGGAGCTGCGCACCTTCGCGCTCTCGCTGGCCGCCGTTGCCGCGGCCATTGCCATTGCGACGAAAGAACTTCTGATGTGTTTTGCCGGGGCCATCATCCGCGCGAGCGGGGAGGTGGCGGAGCCGGGCGAGGTGATCCGCGTGGGCGAGCACCGGGGCGAGGTGCTGGAGCGGCATCTGCTTACCACCACGCTGCTCGAAGTCGGGCAGGGCTCGCAGATAGGGCGGTTTACGGGGCGCATCGTCACGCTGCCCAACAGTGTTTTTCTGACGACGCCGGTGAAGCGCTACAGCTTCGTCGGGGATTTTATCCGCCACAGCGCCGAGTTTCCGCTGGCCGAGGAAATCGATCCTGCCGAGGCGGAAAAGGCGCTGCTCGAAATCGCGGAGGAAACCGTGGCTTCCTACCGCGCCCAGGCCGAAGCGCACCGGAAGAGGCTCGCCAAGAAGACGGATGCGCCGTCCTTTTCCACCGGGCCGGAAGCCAGCCTGCAGCTCTCAAGCTCCGGCCAGGCGATGCTGGAAATCGGCGTTTTCGTGCCGGTATCGGCGGCTGCTTCCGTGGAGCAGGAACTGCTGAAAAAAGGCGTGGCTGTGCTGCGGCGGCTGAAAGCGGAGGCGAAAAAGGGAGTGGCGGAAGAAGCAAAGCCTTCTGCTACCTAGACTTTGCATTTTCGCATGACTCTTTTTGCAAAAATTAGATGAAGCGGGGGCCTGCCGCGCGTATCCTCTGCCCAATCCGAACTGGGTGAGGCGAGGTGCGCCATGAACTGGGACGATTTGCGCTTCTTTTTGGCGGTGGCGGGCGCGGGCAGCCTGTCGGGCGCTGCGCAGCAGCTCAATGTGAACACAACCACGGTTTTGCGCCGGGTCGCCTCGCTGGAGGAGGATCTGGGCGCGCGGCTGTTCGAGCGGGAGCGGACGGGCTACCGGCTCACCCCCGAGGGAGAGAAGCTGATGGAGGCCCTCGATCCGGTGGACCGGCGGCTTTCTTCGCTGCAGCGGGATTTCACGGCCTCTGCTTCTGCCGGAACCGAAGGCACGGTGCGGGTTGCCGCGGGTGAAGTGGTGGCGGCCGGGATCATCGCGCCGGCGCTTCCCGCCTTCCGGGAGGCGCATCCGGGCCTCGATATCGAGCTTTTGACCGATCCGGCGCTGGCGGGGCCCTCCGCCGCGCCGCGGATTGCCAGCCCCTTGAAAGATGTGGATGTCGCCATCCGCGCGGCGCGGCCCACGCAAGGGGACATGTTGATGCGGAAAGTCGGCGATCTCGCCTTCGGGCTTTATGCCGCGCCCGCCTATCTCGAGACGCGGGGCCGGCCCCAGGGCATGGGGGCGCTTTCCGGGCATGATCTGATCGGATTTCCGCGCTCTGAAACGCCGCTCGGGCCGGTCTGGTGGCTTTCGCGGGCGGAAAAGGCGGCAAAAACGGTATTCCGTTCCTCCAGCGCGGCGGCGCGGGCAGAAGCGGCGCGGGCAGGTGTCGGCCTGGCGGCGCTTCCCTGCCTTATGGGCGATGGGGACAACAGGCTTGCCCGGGTTTTCGGGCCGGACGTGGTGGGCGCGCTCGAGCTTTGGCTGCTGACCCGCAACGATCTGGCGCAGATGGGCCATGTGCGGGTGGTGATGGATTTTCTGGTCGGGCAGCTCAAGGTGCGGCGCGGCGAACTTGAAGGGCGGGGGCAGGTGACGGAGCTGCCCATGAGCGCGGCGAAGGCGCGGCAGTCCGAAACCGCATGAGGACGCGCTTTCAAGGCCGGTAATGCTTTCTAATGGCGCGCGGGACATTCGCCTCGCGCGCTTTTTTTCGCGCCTTGCCGCAAAATCCGCATCCGGCCCTTTTTATGCCGTCTTTTTTCGCTTATTAACCAAATAGCCACCATAATTGGCGAAAGTGACTCGCTGAATAATCTGGCGCTTTGACCGCTCACCTGCAGGCACCTCCGCCTTTACGTTTTGGGGAACGATAAAAACATGCTCTCCGGTCTTCTCGGAATGCTCTCAGCCGACATGGCAATTGACCTCGGCACCGCGAACACTTTGGTCTATGTGAAGGGGCGCGGGATCGTGCTGAACGAGCCTTCCGTGGTCGCTATCATTGAAAAAGGCGGCAAAAAGCAAGTGCTCGCCGTTGGTGACGAAGCCAAGATGATGCTGGGCCGCACGCCCGGCAACATCCAGGCCATCCGCCCGATGCGGGACGGGGTGATCGCCGACTTCGAAGTCGCCGAAGAAATGATCAAGCACTTCATCCGGAAAGTGCATAACCGGCGCTCTTTCGCCAATCCGCAGATCGTGGTCTGCGTGCCGTCGGGCTCGACGGCGGTGGAACGGCGCGCCATTCAGGAATCAGCGCTTTCAGCCGGTGCGCGGCGCGTGCATCTGATCGAGGAGCCGATGGCCGCAGCGATTGGCGCGGGCTTGCCGGTGACCGAACCCACGGGTTCCATGGTCGTCGATATTGGCGGCGGCACGACGGAAGTGGCCGTGCTCTCGCTGGGCGGTATTGTTTATGCGCGCTCGGTGCGTGTGGGCGGCGACAAGATGGATGAGGCGATCATCGCTTACATCCGCCGCAACCATAACCTGCTTGTGGGCGAATCAAGCGCGGAACGCATCAAGAAGGAAGTCGGCTCGGCTGCCATTCCCGCGGATGGGGAGGGCATGGCCATCGAGATAAAGGGCCGCGATCTGATGAACGGCGTGCCGAAGGAAATCAAGATCAGCCAGCGGCAGATTGCCGAAAGCCTGGCCGAACCTGTTGGCGCGATTGTGGAAGCGGTGAAGGTGGCGCTGGAAGCAACCCCGCCGGAACTGGCCGCCGACATTGTGGACAAGGGCATCGTGCTTACGGGCGGCGGCGCGCTTTTGACCAATCTCGACCAAGTGCTGCGCGAGGAAACGGGGCTGCCGGTTTCGATTGCCGATGACGCGCTGTCCTGCGTGGCGCTGGGCACGGGCAAGGCGCTTGAGCATATCAAGACGATGAAACATGTGCTGAGCTCGGTTTACTGAGGCACAGCGCGGGGCGGGGCCGCTCTTGGAGCGGTTCCAGGGGCAAAAGCGTGAGACACTCAACGTGAGACGCCAGAGGGCCTCATGGGAGAAGGTGATCCGTGCCAGATACGAGTAGCCGGATAACGCAGCCTTTCCGCGACGTTTCGAACCGTGTTTCCCTGATATTCATGGTAACGCTGGGGCTTGCGCTGTTGCTGCTGGGCCGGGCGGAAACCTATGTGTTCGAGCAGGCACGCCAGGTGGTGACGGATATGGCCGCACCCGTGCTCGAGATTGCCTCGCGTCCCGTTGCGGCGGGGCGGCGGCTTGTGGAACGCACGGACGAGTTTGCCTATGTGTTCGACGAGAACGAACGGCTCCGGCAGGAAAATGCCGATCTTCTGCAATGGAAAGAAAAGGCGCAGCGGCTGGAAGCGCGGCTGGCGCGCTATGAAGCGCTGCTGAATGTGCAGCTCGATCCCGGCATCAGCTATGTGACGGGCCGCGTGATCGGCGATACGGGCGGGCCCTTCGTCGAGACCTTCATCGTGAATGCGGGCCGCGCCGATGGCGTGGAGAGCGGGCAGGCGGTGGTCGATTCCGAAGGCCTGATCGGGCGCATTGTGGCGGCGGGTGAACAGGCAAGCCGCATTCTGCTGCTGACCGACCTCAACAGCCGTGTGCCGGTTTTCGTGGAGCCGACGCGGCACCGGGCGGTGCTGGCCGGGGATAACAGCCAGTGGCCGGCGCTCGAATTTCTTCCCGCGGGCTCCGGCGTGATGCCAGGGGACCATGTGGTCACCTCCGGCCATGGCGGGCTGATGCCGGCAGGTCTGCCCATCGGCACGGTGATCGAGACCGATGACGGCAAGCTTCGGGTGCAGACCTTCTCCAACCGGAACCGGCTCGATACGGTGCGGGTGCTGCAATATCAGTTTCCGATGGAAGTGCCGCGCCAGGACCCGCCGGCGAAGCTGACGCGCCCGGCGGAGGAAGAAGGCGAAGAGACCCCGGATGAGACGCCGTCTTCGGTGCCCTCTGACTCGGAAGGGGCGGCTGCAGCCGGTCAGGAGACGGCAGCGGCGG